>Ga0208105_1000020_pt1 | contig 115028 bp, 100 predicted proteins | sample CryBogCBE16Jul07_FD_184574 | JGI IMG/M metagenome (GOLD analysis project Ga0208105, IMG submission 184574) | Freshwater microbial communities from Crystal Bog, Wisconsin, USA - CBE16Jul07 (SPAdes) | ecosystem: Environmental > Aquatic > Freshwater > Lake | place: Crystal Bog, Wisconsin, USA... | reverse complement strand
CCATATCCTCCGTGAGGTCGTCGCCGAGTGCGAGCGACCGGTGATGCTCTATTCGATCGGCAAAGACAGCGCCGTGATGCTGCATCTTGCCAAAAAAGCGTTCTATCCATCGCATCTGCCGTTTCCACTGTTGCACGTGGATACCACCTGGAAATTCAGGGATATGTATAAGTTGCGCGACACGGTCGCTGCCGACCCGGCGGTCCGACTGCTGGTGCACGTCAATCAGGCAGGGCTTGCGCGCGGCATCTCGCCGGTGACGCACGGATCCCAAGTGCACACTGACGTGATGAAGACGGAGGGGCTGAAGCAGGCGTTGGATCAGCACGGCTTTGATGCGGCATTCGGCGGCGCCCGCCGCGACGAGGAAAAGAGTCGCTCGAAAGAACGCGTTTTTTCGTTCCGATCCGCTGCCCATCGTTGGGATCCGAAGCGACAGAGGCCCGAACTGTGGTCGCTCTACAACACGCGTAAAGCGCCCGGCGAAAGTTTTCGCGTTTTCCCGTTGTCGAATTGGACCGAACTGGATGTCTGGCAGTACATCTATCGCGAGCAGATTCCGGTCGTTCCGCTCTACTTCGCTGCGGACAGACCGGTGGTCGAACGCTCCGGCGCGCTAATAATGGTCGACGACGATCGTCTGCCCCTGCTACCCGGTGAAACCCCCATGCTGCGTCGGGTCCGCTTCCGAACGTTGGGTTGCTATCCACTTACCGGCGCGGTCGAGAGCACGGCGACGACTGTTGAAGCGATTATTTTGGAGATGCTGCAAGCGCGGACGTCCGAGCGCCAAGGACGACTGATCGATCACGATGGTGCGGCCTCCATGGAGCAAAAAAAGCAGGAAGGGTACTTCTGATGTCGGTCTCTACCACTGCAGTGCCGAGCGCAGAACTCGAGACGTATTTGGCGGCGATCGAGCGGAAAGATCTGCTGCGTTTCATCACGTGCGGCTCCGTAGACGATGGCAAGTCCACCTTGATCGGTCGCCTGTTGTACGAGAGCCAAATGCTCTATGACGATCAAATTGCGGCGCTAGAAGCGGATTCGCGAAAGGTCGGTACGCGAGGCAGTGAGATCGACTTCGCACTCTTGGTGGACGGTCTTGCCGCCGAGCGTGAGCAAGGCATCACGATCGACGTAGCGTATCGGTTCTTTGCTACGGAACGCCGCAAGTTCATCGTTGCCGATACGCCTGGCCACGAGCAGTACACCCGCAACATGGCGACCGGCGCGTCAACGGCAGATTTGGCGGTGATTCTGGTCGATGCGCGCAAAGGCATCCTCGTTCAGACGCGGCGGCACAGTTACATTGTCTCGCTCCTGGGGATACGGCGAGTGGTCCTCGCCGTGAATAAAATGGACTTGGTTGGATACGACGAAGGGGTCTATACCGCCATTAATACCGCCTATCGCGAACTGGCGTCGCGACTCGGCATAGAAGACGTCGTCGCCATCCCCGTCTCCGCCGTCTGCGGTGACAACGTGGTGAGTTCATCGACAGCGATGCCGTGGTATCGCGGGCCTACGGTGCTCGGTCATCTTGAAACGGTAGACCTGGCCTCGTCGAGCACGGCATCACCGTTTCGGATGCCGGTTCAGTGGGTGAATCGTCCGACTGCGGATTTCCGCGGCTTTGCGGGCACGATCGCAAGCGGAACGGTCCGTCCGGGTGACCGTGTGCGGGTGCAACCGTCGAATCGCGAAACGGCGATCGCGCGCGTGGTCACGGCGGATGGCGATCTACCGTCGGCCACTCGCGGTCAATCGGTGACGCTGGTGTTGGCGGATGAGGTCGACGTCAGCCGTGGCGATGTGCTGAGTACCCACGACCAACCGCTTGAGTGTGCGGATCAGTTTGAGGTCACTATTATTTGGATGAGCGAGGAGCCCTTGCTGCAGGGCCGCCAATATCTGCTCAAGACGGCCACCCGAACGGTGTACGCGACCGTTGCGCCAATCAAGTACAAGGTCAACGTTAACACCCTCGAAAAAGTCCCGACCGAGCGGCTGACACTCAATGACGTCGGTGTGTGTGAGGTCGAATGTGATCGTGCGATCGCCTTCGCTCCCTACATGGAGGACCGCACGCTCGGCGGATTTATATTGATCGACCGCCTGACACACGACACGGTCGGTGCGGGGTTAGTGCATTTTGCGTTGCGTCGCTCCCAGAACATTCATTGGCAAGCGATGGATGTGGATCGTACGGTGCGCGCGTCGCTCAAGCGCCAGCGGGGTTGCGTGGTCTGGCTGACGGGACTGTCCGGGTCCGGCAAATCCACCATTGCTAATCTCGTGGACCGCCGCCTCGTGGCGATGGGGCGGCATACCTACGTGCTGGACGGCGATAACGTTCGGCACGGGCTGAACAAAGATTTAGGCTTTACCGCGCAGGATCGCGTTGAGAACATCCGGCGCGTCGCCGAGGTGGCAAAGCTGATGGCCGATGCCGGCCTTATCACGCTCGTGTCCTTTATCTCCCCGTTTCGCTCGGAGCGGGGAATGGCGCGGGATCTGATGCTGCCCGGTGAGTTCATTGAGGTGTATGTCGATGCCCCGCTCGCCGTCGCCGAGGCGCGAGACCCCAAGGGCCTGTACCGCAAGGCGCGACGCGGCGAATTGCAGAATTTCACGGGCATTGATTCACCGTACGAAGCGCCGGAGGCGCCTGACATTTGGATCGACACGACCGCGGTGGACTCCACCACGGCTGCTGAGAATGTCGTGGCCTATCTGGAGCAACGCGGACTACTGCAATCGCCTTGATTCCTAAAAGGAATAATGACAGAGCGAAGACATGCATGAGCGCTATTCATGCATAACTCGCAATAAGGTTCTTTTGTCGGATGCAACGGGGGCGGGTACAGTTTCACCCGTGGACGACGCGCGAGCCGCGCTCCAACAGAACCCCCTCGGGGCGAGCAGGATGCTCGCCCTTTTTTTTGTTCCAAGCGTCGTGGGTGCACGGGTCAATCGCAGGACAGAAGACGCTTGCCAGCGTCTGTACAACCTTATAAGGTTCTTGTACAGGTTTTGAACGGATGGAAATGAACAATGTCAGCGGTAGAACGGCATGGCATAGAGCCGATCCCTGACAGCGAGCGAACGGCGACCCTGTTCGATTTTTTGCGTATTGCGTGGGGCGGTTCGAACTCCTTGGCCACCGCCGTACTGGGGGCATTCCCCATCATTTTCGGGCTGTCATTTTGGCAAGGAGTGCTCGCCTGCGTCCTTGGCGTCACCATCGGCGCCGCGATACTGGCGCCGATGGCTCTCTTTGGCGCCCTGAACGGCACCAATAACGCCGTGTCCTCCAGTGCTCACTTTGGCGTCGTCGGTCGGATCGTTGGATCCTTCTTGAGTCTCCTCACCGCCGTAGCCTTCTTTTCGATCAGCGTTTGGTCGAGCGGCGACGCTGTGGTCGGCGCGCTCGATTTCGTCGCCGGTATACACCCGAGCGAGTTTCGCTATGGCGCGGCCTACGCGGTCCTCGGCCTAGCGGTACTGGCAGTATCGGTCTACGGATTCCGATTGATGCTCTGGGTCAATAAGGTGGCGGTTCTCGCTGCCACGGCATTGTTTCTGGCCGGATTCGTGGCCTATGGGTCGTTGTTCGACGCGGGTTTTGCGGGCCAGCACCTGACGTGGGGGAGTGCAGCGTTTTGGGCGCCGTTCATTTCCGGTGTGTTGGTGGCCATGGCCAATCCGATCTCGTTCGGCGCTTTTCTGGGCGACTGGACGCGGTATCTGCCGCGGCAGACGGCCCCTAAACGCCTGATGGGCACCGCGTTTCTCTCGCAGATCTTGAGCCTGCCCCCGTTCCTCTTCGGCCTGATGACCGCGACCGTGATCGCCCGTCTCGCGCCTCAGCACCTTGAACAAGTGGATTACACCGGCGGTCTGATTGCCACTGCGCCGCACGGGTTCGCCGTGCCCATGTTGCTCTTGGCGGTCACGAGCGGCATGTCGACAGGCACCACGTCGTTGTATGGCACCGGACTCGATTTCTCCAGCGTTTTTCCACGGCTCAGCCGCGTGAAAGCCACGCTACTCATCGGACTGATCGCGTTTGTACTGATCTTCGTCGGTCGCTTCGCCTTCAATCTCGTCGACGCCATCACGACGTTCGTGTCGCTCATCGTGGTCACGACCGCGCCGTGGATGGTGATCATGATCGAGGGCTATTTTTTCCGCCGCGGCTATTACCTCGCGGATGCCATGCAGGTATTTAACCGCGGCGCCGAAGGCGGAGCCTATTGGTATCGGGGTGGCTGGAACATACCGACCATGCTGGTCTGGCTCGTCTCGTCCGTTTCTGCACTGGCTGCCGTCAATATGCCGGGTCACTACGTCGGTCCAATGGGCGCGCTGCTCGGTGACGTAGACCTCTCCATTGTGTTTGCGATTGCGGTGCCCGCGGTGCTCTACCCGCTGGCGTTGTGGATCGCGCCGGAGCCACGCGCCGTCTACGGGGCGCGCGGGCCCCGATGGGTGCCTACGATTGACGTTCCCATCGCGCCGATCACCACACGTCAGGCACCGCAATGATGGAGTGCGTGCACCATCCTGCCGACTGGTATGAAGTCCGGGCCGTAGGGGAGGGCGTGACCCTGATCCACGAGCCCCACATTTTGCCGTTCTATCGGTGCAATATCTGGTTTGTGCAGGGTCGAGATCGATCGCTGCTGTTTGACTCTGGGCTCGGCGCCCTCAGTCTCTGTGAGCAGGTGCCCTGGCTGCGTCAGCAGCCTTTGATCGCGGTCGCGAGTCACACGCATTTTGACCACATCGGCAGTACCCACGAATTTTCGGAACGGTGGGTGCATCGTGCCGAAGCGTCTATCCTGGCGGATCCGACGCCGGCAGCGACGGTCGCCGATCGCTATGCGACGTTGGAAATGTTTGACCGTTTGCCGCCGGGTGGCTTCGACCCAACCACCTACACGGTCCGGCCAGCTCCGGCGACGCGACTGCTCGAACACGGCGATGTGATTGATCTCGGCGATCGGCACTTCCAAGTTCTGCACACGCCCGGCCATTCCCCAGGCTCTATCGCCCTGTGGGATGCGAAGCGGCACATGCTCCTGTCCGGTGATGCGGTGTACGACGGCCCGCTCATCGATGACGCCTATCATTCCAATACCGATGAATATATCGACACGCTGCATCGGCTCAAGGAACTGCCGGTACGCGTCGTTCACGGGGGCCACTTCCCCAGTTTCGGTGCGAACCGATACCGAGAATTAATCGACGAATATTTGGCCGGCCGCCGGTTACCCGGTTGCCCGGCAGACGCCCGAACAGGCGCCTGAACACGAACGCACTGCTATGGAGTACACGCTTATGAATCCCAATCCCACACCGACACGCCATTCCTCGTTGATTGCAACGGCCATCGCCGTCGTATTAGGTGCGCCGGCCGTATCCATCGCAGCCGCTGGTACCGATTCGGTGGGCGCGCTCGAAGAAATCGTGGTGACGGCCAACCGTCGCGAACAAACGGTACTCGATGTTCCTTACAACATATCGGCCGTGACCGGCGCGTCGTTGCAAAGCGCCGGCGTGACGAACCTGAACGATCTTTCGCGGCTTGTGCCGGGCGTCACCATTCCGGATCTCGGACCGCGCGCCAACAGCAGCAACAGCTTGATCATCATTCGCGGCATGAACGTGAACGACCCGGTCAACTCTGCCTACCTGCCGTGGGGTAGCGTCCCGACCGTGTCTACGTACGTGGACGACGTGCCGCAATTCGTCAATCTTGCGTTGTCGGACGTTGCGCGTATCGAAGTACTGCGCGGACCCCAAGGCACGCTCTACGGCTCCGGCGCTGTGGGCGGTACCGTGAAAATTGTGCATAACGCACCCGATCCGAGCGGATTTGATGCCAACGTTTCGATCGAGGGGTCAAAGACGGAGCATGCCGGTTCGCCGTCATCGAACCTGGAAGCCATGCTGAACATCCCGGTCAGCCCCGATTTTGCTCTGCGATTGTCGGCCGGCTACAACCGGATCGCCGGATTCATTGATGCGAAGAATGCGGTGCGCTTTGATAGCAACATGCAGCCGGTGCTCGCGGATCCGTCCAACCCGCTGACCAGCGGGTTTGTGACCGGCCCTGTCGCCCACGTGGACGACGCTCACGGCTTCCATGCGCGTCTCGCGGCGCGTTGGAAAGCGAACGATTGGCTGACGGTCGACGCCACGTACCACCGTCAGGACGATCATTCGAATGGTTTCTCGCATCAGACCGCCGGTGAAAATTATCAAACCGATATGCTGGTACCGTATGAGCCGGAACACCGCACGGTCGATCTGGAATCGTTGACGCTGACGGCTGATGCGGGTTTTGCGACGGTCACTTCGTCGACATCGTATTCGACCGTCAACGTAGCCAATATCTACGACGAGTCGCAGTTCGTAATCGCATACGACATGATCTCGCCGTTTCTCTACGGCAATTATCCGCGCATTACGTCTCTCTTTTATACGACGTCGAAGGATACGAATTTCACGCAAGAATTCCGGTTGGTGTCGAAGAGCGGTGGCGATTGGGACTACACCGCGGGACTGTTCTTCCAGCATCAAACGCAGAATCTTTTCCAATACGAAACGATTCCCGGCTTCGCTGCATGGTCCGAACTACCCGGATCGGCGGACGCGATCGCGAGCAATCCGAGCTACGCGAACTTTGGCGACTTTGTGCAGTATTACAACGGCGGCACACGGCCGAGTGCGCTGACGCCTCGCGACACGAACTTTACCTATCTGCGTATTTCCGGATTCTTGGACCGTGCCGCCTACGGTGAGTTGACGCGACACATCACTGACAAATGGCAAGTGACCGCGGGTGCCCGTATTTTCGCACAGGATTTTTCGCAAGGACTGGATTCCACCATACCGTTCGGCGGTCCACTCTATTCGACACTTCCGGCTCCAGCCAACGCGACCGACCATTACGGTACGACGCTTGTGCAGCGCCAGCAGTCCTTCCACAACCATATCTTTAAGTTGAACACGAGTTACGCGCTCGATCAGCATTCGCGGATCTACGCCACGTATTCCGAAGGCTTCCGCCACGGCGGCATCAACGCGCTACCGCTCGGTGCCTGCATTTTCTGCGAAAGCCCGAACATCGTGCCGTATCGGCCCGACACGGTCAGAAACTACGAAGTAGGCTACAAGGGCGAAAAAGACGGCTGGTTACGCTACAGCCTCGCGGCATACCGTGTGGATTGGAAGGACGTGCAGATTCAGGTGTTCGGTCAAGCAGGGGACCCGGCCGTCGTTAACGGTCGCGATGCGGTCAGCCAAGGGCTGGAGGCCGAATTGACCGGGCAGTTGTCGGATCACTGGGCGGCAACGGTGGGCTACGGGTATACCGATGCGAAGATTACGCAAGGCTTCACCGTGACCGATCCGGTCAATGGAACCGTCTACACCCTTGTGTCGGCAAATGCGGGCGATCGACTGCCGTATGTGCCCAAGCAAACCCTGACCGGCGACCTCGCCTATTCCACACGCCTGAGCGACCGAAAGGGCTTGGAGGCGCACTTGGATGCGTCCTACCGGAGCGACGTGAGCACGCAATTGAACTCTACGGCCCTCGGATACCAGCATTTAGGCGGATTCACGACGGTGAGCGCCTCCGTCGCGATGACCGTCGGAGAGGCTTGGCAGGTCCGTCTGTTTGGTGAGAACCTCACGAACGTCTTGGGTATTACGTCCGCTGGCTCCTTGCTGCGCATTTACGATGACCCACGGTATCGCATTCAGAACCCGACGCGTCCTCGGACCATCGGCGTGGGGGTGAACTATAAGTTCCGCTGATTCAGGGTCCGATCCTGCGCGCCTCGCCGCAGCCCGTCGGGCCGTGGCGAATGCGTTGGTGTCGGGCGATCCCAGCGTCGATCTGGCCATTCGGACGCTCGATGCGCTGTACCAAGCCAGCGCATCGGCGGACACAGATCGTGCTGCGCGCAGCGCCGAAATCGGCGATCTGTGGTCACGGCTCGAGGCGTTCGCGGAAGCGTATGCGGCCTATGATCGGGCCGTAAGCCTCGCGCCCGAGGTCACGGCCTACCGGTTCAATCGAGCGGCGGTGCGGGCGTTTTTGGGGGATACGAAAGGAGCAGAAGAGGATTACGACCGTGTCCTCGAACAAGCTCCCACGGATAGCCAGGCCTATCTCAACCGATCACAACTGCGCCGGCAGCGGCCAGAACGCAACCATATTGATGCGCTGCGTGGGGCGTTGTCAGTAGCGGCGTCGGACTGGCGACGTGCGGTGCCGTTGCACTACGCGTTGGCTAAGGAGTATGCGGACCTCGGTGAGCACGCTCGTGCAGCCATCGAGTTGGGTCTGGGCGCGCGCCTGCGCCGTGCGCATCTTCAGTACGACGTGCAACGTGATCTCGACACAGTCGATTGGATACGTCAGGCCTATCCGGCCGTTTATCCAAACCCGTCGAGTGGTGAGGCACCGTCTACCGCGGAAGCACGCCCGATTTTCGTGGTCAGCTTGCCGCGCACCGGATCGACGCTGGTCGAACGCATCCTCGGCAGTCATCCCGATGTGCGGAGTACGGGTGAGCGACCCGAATTTGCGACGGCATTAGTGGCGGAGGTGCAGCGGCAGCGCGGGCCCCAGTCCAGCCGGGAAGCATTGGTACGCACGTCGGCACATCTCGACTTCCCCGCCTTGGGCGCCGCGTATCGGCACCGCATGCGCCGCTTTATCGGTGACGCACGGCACTTTACCGACAAGATGCCCCTGAACTATCTGTACTGCGGGCTGATCGCACGCGCATTGCCCGATGCACGCATCGTGCACGTCCAGCGCGGGCCCTTGGCCACGATCTATGCGATACACCGTATGCTGTTCGAGCAGGGCTATCCGTTTGCCTACGATCTCGACGAGTTAGCCGCCTACTACATCGGCTACGAGCGCTTGATGGGGCATTGGCGTCAGGTGCTCCCGGGTCGCCTGGTCGAGGTGTCTTACGAAGCGCTCGTGCAAACCCCAGAATTGCAGGTCCGCGGCTTGTTGGCGAACTTGGACTTGCCTTTCGATGCGGCGTGTCTCGCCTTTGATCGTAACCCTCGACCCACCGCGACCGCGAGCGCCTCGCAGGTTCGCGAGCCGTTGTATACCGATGCGCTGGCCAGCTGGCGACCGTACGCTGCGATGCTCGAGCCCGTGCGGGAGCGCCTGCGGCAAGCGGGTATACCCACCGAAGCCGACTGATAGCGCCCGCTGATCGTGGCACCCGCGCAACACACGGGCCCGACGTGTACCCCCTCAATGGCCTTGCACTCTGGTACTGTCGACTCGCGCGGGCGTGCAAGACGATGAGAACGTCCGAGCGGTAGAAGGGTGCTTGGGGGGGCCTCGCGTGCTCCGGCGTGCTAACGCGCTAGAATGCGGCTCCGGCGTAGCCTCTCTCTGGGGTTGCTTTCGTACAACGCCGACCTGACGACGCTGCGTTAACCGGCGTTCGCAGTAGCGGTGATTAGGGGGGATTCAGTCAATGCGTACCATTATCAAGTTAGTACTGTCGGGTGCGGCTGTCGCGGCGGCGAGTGCGTCCTGGGCGGCAGACACCGCAACCGGCACGGTCGAGGAAGTTGTCGTCACGGCGCAGCGTCGATCCGAGTCGCTGCAAAACGTGCCGCTGTCCATCACGGCGCTGTCCGAAGCCTCGCTGGAGCAGAAGGCGGTAACGACCTTTTTTGACTACGCCGGGCAGGTACCCAACTTGGCCTTCGCCAATACGGGCGACGGCGTCGGTACAGCGCGTACGATTTCCATTCGCGGTATCGCGGGTGATGGCACCACGGGTTTCTACATTGACGAGACGCCGGTCCCGGATTCGATCGACCCGCGCGTATTGGATGTGCAGCGCATTGAAGTCCTCCGCGGCCCGCAAGGTACGTTGTACGGCGCCCGGTCGATGGGTGGCACGGTCCGCCTCATCACCGACCAGCCGGACTTCGGCGGCGTCTCCGGACATGTGCACGTCAATGGGTCGCAGACGTATAACGCGCCGGATCAGAACTACGGCGCGGACGCGGCCGTGAACTTGCCGTTGAATGATCGCGCCGCGTTACGCGTCGTCGGCTTTTTCCAGCACGACGCCGGCTATTTCAAGCGTCGCTTCCTCACGCACAGTACGGATGCGGCGAACGTCTGTGCAACCTGCGATCCGACCCAACTGGGTAATTTGTCGACCACGACAGTCGACAACGTGGGGGCGACGGACAGCAGTGGTGGGTCGGCGACATTGACCTTCAAGGTGAATGATTCGCTCACCGTGCAGCCGCGCATCATGTACCAGCGTTCGGACATGAATGGGCTGCCGTATGCGGATGGCGGTACGTATCCCGTACCGAATCCGGGCGGCCTTGTCCCTGCGAGCATGACCCCGAACGGCTACACGCAGTATCGCTTCTTTGATTTGCCAGAGAACGCGACCGATTACTGGACCTTGGGTTCGGTGCTTGTGAAGTACGAGACGGACGCCGGCACCTACACGTCATCCTCGTCGTACTTTGATCGTACGGTGGATGAGACGGAAGATCAGACCGACTTTCTCTGGCAGAACCTGCTGTCGCCGTTCGATGGCTTGCCGTATACCGGCGACCCCTCGTCGTCGATCTATCACGCACAACCGCTCGCTTCGACGATTCGCGAAATCAAACAGATTCATCGCTTCGTTCAGGAGTTCCGCTTCACCTCGAAGTGGCAGGGCCCCACTCAGTTGGTCGCCGGCGCCTTCTACTCCGACACCCGCGGCCGTATGCCGTACGCCGGCTACTACCCGCCGGCCATCGCGCTCGGCATCAGCAATACCGCGGGCGTGACCCTCATTGGCATCCCGGTCAATCCGAGCAATCCCGATGAAATCTTCGGTCAGGATTACCAGACCGTGCAGCAGGAGCCGGCGGTCTACGGCGAACTTTCCTATGAGCCGACGTCAGCGGTGAAAGCCACGGTCGGTCTGCGTGCGTATCAGGTGAAAACCAGCACCGGTGGCTACCTCGAAGGTATCGCTTTTGGTGGCGCACGGATCACCGATCCGACGCAGTCGAGCACCGAAAACGGTATTAATCCGAAGGTTGCGGTCGACTACCACGTGGACGCGGACCATCTGCTCTACACGCAGGCGGCACGCGGCTTCCGCCCCGGCGGTCTCGTCCCATCCATTCCCGGCAGTGCCACGCAAGATTCGCTGGGTTGCTTTGCCCAGTTAGAAGCGCTCGGATACACCAGCGCGGCGCAGACCAAGAGTTACCAGTCGGATCACCTCTGGAACTTTGAAGTGGGCAGTAAGAACACGTGGTTCGATCATCGCCTGACGATCGACGGCGCCGCGTTCTACGTGAAGTGGGATTCGATTCAGCAGAGCATCAACTTGCCCTGTGGCTTCCAATTCCGTGCCAACTCCGGTGCTGCGACGGTGAAGGGTGCTGAGCTTGAGATGCACGCTCGCGCGACCGACCACCTGGACCTGTCGGCGGGTGTCGGATTCCAGCATGCGCGCATTTCTGAAGCGAGCGCGTTGGTACCGCAACTCACGGTCGGATCGCGCGTTTACCAGACGCCGGATCTGACGGCGAACGCCAACGTTTCGTACACCGTGCCGATGGATGCCGATCGTCGCTGGGTGTTTACCGCCGGCTGGATGTACACCGGCGACAGCATCAGTGCCACGGTGGATCCGTTGCACCCGCGTGTCCGCCCCGCGTACGACATTCTCGACGCGCGCGTTGCGTATTCGATGGGCCCGCACGAGTTCGCGCTCGTGGGCAAAAACCTCGGTAACACCGAAGCCAACCTCGGCGACAACCGTTCGTTGGCTGCTGAAACCGCCGGGCGTCCGCGTCTCGTGGTGAACGCGCCGCGCACGGTGGGACTCGAGTACCGCATCAACTTCTGAGCCCAGACTCCCTCGGGCGTGACAACGCCCGGGGGAGTGGATGATGTGACAGCATGCCGACCGATGTACTGTTTCCGACCCGAATCTATCGCGCCAAACTGGCTGACCGGGGTCTGGCGGCGCTCAATGCCCAAATACTGCGCGAGGCGCATGTCCTGCGCGAGGACGATGGCGGTGGGCGGGTTTGGTCGAAGACCAACTATCCCGGCGGCTACACGTCCTACGGGTCGGTGTGTCGCTTGCAGACCGTTTCGCCGACCTTTGCGCGCTTGGAACAGCTACTGAACCGGCACGTCAGCGCATTTGCGCGCAGTCTGGAATTCGACCTCGCGGGCAAGCAATTGGAAATGACCGATTGTTGGATCAACATCATGCCGAAAGGGGTGATGCACGGACTGCACCTCCACCCGACGTCGACCATCAGCGGTACGTACTACGTGCAGGTCCCAAAAGGCGCGCCCGGCTTGAAATTTGAAGATCCACGTCTCGATCGGATGATGGCCGCTCCGGCGCGGCGGGCGTCGGCGCGACCGGCGAACCAACCATGGGTCGTGGTGCCGGCGGTGGTTGGCTGGGTCAGCTTGTTCGAAAGTTGGCTACGCCACGAAGTGCCCGCCAATCCGGTCGATGCCGAACGCATCAGCGTGAGCTTCAACTACTCCTGGTTCTGATACCGATCAACCCGGTCCGGATTGGGCCCGAGGGCCATCGCATCACGGGCAGCGGTCAGTACGGCCGCCGCCGCGAGCGCCAAGCGACTCGAGGATGCGCCGCTGCGTGCTAATTGCTGATAGGTCTGTAATCGTAAGCGCCACAGGGCGTAGGCGGTGGTAAGCGCGTCACTCGGCTCTAACGGAGAGGCCTGCATCGTTCGTTGCTCCTGCCTGAACGATGCGCAAGACTAGAACCCGTTGATGACGGTGTGGTGAACGGTCAGCGACTTTTCAGTCGCTGTGCCTCGGCCTCCAACTGCTCCCAGCGTTCGAGTTTCTGCATCAACAAGGCTTCGATTTCCGCCATGCGCGCCCCGTCCTTGGTGACGCGTGCCGCATCGCTGTGGGGATAGTCGGGTGCACACAAACTATCTGCCAACGATCGCTGTTCCATTTCCAGCGTTTCGATATCGCCGGGCAACGCGGCCAGTTCACGCTCTTCCTTATACGAGAGCTTCGCTTTAGCCTTGCCACTCGTGCCTCCAGCGCTCACCGAGGCAGCGTCAGTCGCATCGACAGTGCGGGTTAGCGGGGATGAGGCCTGCGCCTCCCGCTCGCGCAGCCAGTCACTGTAACCGCCCACCGACTCTCGCCAACGGCCATCGCCCAAGGGCGAGAGCGTTTGAGTCACCACGTTGTCGACGAAGGCGCGGTCGTGACTGACGAGCAGTAGCGTTCCCGGGAAGTCCTGGATGGCGCTCTCGAGCAATTCAAGCGAGTCGATATCGAGGTCGTTGGTGGGCTCATCGAGCACCAACACGTTCGCGGGTTTGGCGAATAACCGTGCCAGCAACAGACGGTTGCGTTCGCCACCGGAGAGCGCGCGGACGGGCGTGCCGGCGCGCTGCGGCGAAAAGAGAAAATCCGCGAGATAACTCGTGACATGGCGTTTCTCGCCGTGCACGTCGACCCAATCCGAACCCGGCGACAACGTTTCGGCAACCGACTTGTCCAAGTCCAATTGCTCGCGCATCTGATCGTAGTACGCGATCGCGATCTGCGAGCCTTGTCGCACGCGGCCCTCGTCGGGCTCGAGTTGTCCCAAGATAAGGCGAATCAACGTGGATTTGCCGGCGCCGTTCGGTCCGAGCAGCCCGATGCGGTCGCCACGCATGACCGTAAGATCAAGATCACGGATCACCGTCCGCTCGCCGAAGCGCTTGGTGACGTTTGTCAGTTCGGCAACCAGCTTGCCGGAGCGCTCCCGCGAATCGATCGCGAGGCGGACGTTGCCCATACGTTCACGGCGCGCAGCGCGTTCAACCCGCAGCGCCTCCAGTCGTTTGACGCGGCCTTCGTCACGGGTTCGCCGCGCTTCGATACCGCGCCGGATCCAGACTTCCTCCTGCGCCCAAAATTTATCGAAACGGCGATTCGCGACCGCTTCCGCCGCCAACTCATCCTTCTTTCGGGTCTGGTAGGCGGCAAAGTTACCGGGGTATGAACGCAGGTATCCGCGGTCGAGCTCAATGATGCGGGTCACGACCCGATCGAGGAACCAGCGATCGTGGGTGACTAAGAGAACGGCAGGGCCACCCAGCAGCAGTTCCTCAAGCACCGCAATGCCATCGACGTCCAGGTGGTTTGTCGGCTCATCCAAAAGCAACAAGTCGGGATCCAGTGCCAGCGCGAGTGCTAAGGCGGCCCGTTTGCGTTCGCCGCCGGAGGCTTGCGCGGGCGCAACCTCGCCGCGGACACCGAAGCGCTCCATGTACTCCGTCAGACGCGCTTCGACGCGCCACCGTTCACGATCGTCGTGCAGCCCTTCGAGATTACCGCGCAGCCGCAGGCTTTCGAGCAGCGTCATCGCCAATGGCAACTCGGGCTCTTGCTCCACGGTGACGATCCGCAGTCCCGAGCGTAGCTTGAGATCGCCATCTTCAAGCGCAACCCGTCCGGCCAAGACGCCCAGCAGCGAGGATTTGCCCGTGCCATTGCGACCGATCAGCCCGATACGCTCGCCGTCGGTGATCGACAGAGACGCACGATCCAACAACGGCGTCAGACCGTACGCGAGCTCTCCGTCAATGAGCGAGATGAGTGTGACGGCCACGGGCGCTCAGTCCCGTGCCACGGCGTGATTGTCGCGCCGGTAGATGGTTCCTGCACGCATCACGAAGTTTGCGTGGCGTAGGCGAGACGCGTCTTCGGCCGGGTCACCCGGAACGGCCACGAGGTCAGCGCTGAGGCCTACGGCAATCGCTCCGGTGGAGTCCCCAAGGCCCAGCAACTCCGCCGCATCGCTGGTCGCGGCGCGCAGCGCGGCAAGCGGCGCTATACCCCCGTCGGTCAGCAGTTTGAATTCCAAGGTATGGTCGCCTTCACCGAGATCGGTACCGTATGCGATCCGTACGCCCGAGCGCAGGGCGCGCGGCAGATTTTGCTTTGGCAGGCGATCGTTCGCTAACTCTTTTGCCGCGGTGCCCGGGGTGAGCAGATCCGGGTGATCGCGGGCGGCATCGTAGAACACGTCGTAGACCGATAGGGTTGGAACAAGAAACACACCCTTGGATTTCATCAGGTCGAATGTCTGATCCGTCGCGAAGGAGCCGTGCTCCACCGAATCGATTCCCGCTCGAACGGCGGCTTCTATCGCCTGCGCTGGATAAATGTGAGCGGCCACCTTCATGCCAAGCGCATGGGCGGTTTCTACCGCGGACCGCATCTCATCGTCGGTCATGAGCTGCTGGCGTGGATCGTCGCCCGTCGAGGCGATCCCGCCGGAGGGCATGATCTTGATGACGTCGGCACCGCGACGGCGATGTTCACGGACCCTGAGCCGTGCATCGGCCGCTGAGTCCACCCGCCCGTTGTCCCAACCGACATGGTTCAGCGCGGCATCCAAGCCGCTACGCGCATCTCCGTGCCCTGCCGTCGGACCCAGAGGCTCCAGTGCTGCGAGAATCCGAGGTCCGTCCACATGGCCGGCTTCGATGGCATGTTTGAGTGCAACGGTGTCGTCACCGCCGCCCAGATCCCTGACGGTGGTAAATCCTTGCTGCAACATCGCCCTCGCGAACACCGCCCCCTCAAATGCCCGGTCGATGTCGGAATGGCTGAGGAGATCTTCTACCGCGTTCGTACGGCTTGGCAGTTTCGCGGCAACGTGGACGTGACAGTCGATAAAGCCCGGAACGAGTGTGGCAGTGCCCAGATCCACGAACTCAGCACCGGCTCGGTGCACGCGGCCTGATTCAATCGCGGCGATGCGCCCATCCTCGACCACGACCGACACGTCTTTGCGCGGCGTTTCGGAGCGCCCGTCGTACATCTGTGCCGCATGCACAATCGTGGTGTGCGCCTGACTCGTGGTGACCACGGCAAGGCAAAGAGCGATGGCGACGGCGTGACGCATGGGCGAGTCTCTCCTCTGGGAAGGGCGCTCACGCTACCACGACGACGGGCGGCGCGCAGAGACCTTCAGTGCGCGAGCGCTGGCAACGACGTGCGTTGTTCTGCCGTACGCGTCTTACGGGCTTCCGCCGCGAAGTAGGCGGACAAGGCGTGGACATCATCGGCGTTCAACACATCATCGAATCGACCCATGCCTCGTGCTGAGAGTGCGCCATTCAGAACAATCTCGCCCAAAATTGCGTGTTTCTCTGCTGTCAGGCGCCGCAAATCCGGGAGCATGCCGTAGCCCATGGTGTGGCAGCGGGCGCAGTAGCGTACGTATAATTCGCCGCCGTGCGCGATGGTCTGCGCAGTGGCAGTGATTGTCGGTGGTGCGGGCATCGGGGGTATGACCACGACGGGCGGTTTAGGGATCGGCCCGCCGCCCAGCCTGAACACCACGACACGACCCTGGTTTTCAAAATGCGCTGCCGCCGTCCGATCGGAAAACGGCGCAGCGATGCCGCTCGCGCCACCGTAGCCGGCCAGTACGGCGACGTACTGCACGCCATCCACGGAATAGGTCATCGGGGCAGCCAGAATACCGGTGCCTAGGTCAAGACTCGTCAGTCGCTGTCCGTTATCCGCTCGATAGACGTTGAGGTGCCCGGTTGCGTCGCCCTGGAACACTAAATTACCGTCGGTCGAGAGCACGCCACCGTCCCAATTCGTAGCGCCGACCGCTTCCCACGCAATGCGGCCGCTCATGATATCCACCGCCCGCAATACGCCGATGGAATGACGGGTGGCTGTACTTTGGCCGACCAGTGTGTCGAGTGCCGGTAACGTGCCGAGCAGCGCCCGTAGACTGCTCGGGTCGTAGTCTTCGGGGAATATGCCAAAGACATCGAATGCGCCATCGACCATGCCTTTTTGGCGAGAGTCCACGTAGACCATCGGGGCTTCTAGTGTGGGTATGTATACTAAGCCTGTGGTCGGGCTGTAGGACATGGGCTGCCAGTTGTGACCGCCGGCCATACCGGGCGCGATGAACCGCGGATGCTTTGCGTAGTCCGCGTCGGGGTTTGGGCGAGGCCGGTGGGTGACGGGATCGATACCGAGCGTCCAGTTCACGTAGACATAGTTATGGGCCGCGAGCACTGCACCGCTCGCGCGATCCAGCACGTAGAGAAAACCGTTCTTCGACGCTTGCATGAGCACGGGGCGGGTCCGTCCCTGCCATGGCATCTCGGCGAGCACTAGTTTTTGCGTACTGTCGTAGTCCCACGCATCGCCAGGGGTGGTTTGGTAGTGCCAAGCCAATGTGCCGTCTTTGACGCGGATGGCGAGAATTGAGGCGGCATAAAGATCCTCTCCGCCGGAGCGGCCATCCTTCTTAATGTCATAGGGAGAGCCGTTCCCGGTCCCGACGTAGACAAGCCCCAGTTGGGGGTCATACGCCATCCCGTCCCAGACGGTTCCGCCACCGCCGGCCGTCCAATCGTGGCGGGGATCCCAGGTTGTCGCCGCCTTCACCAAATGGTCTTGGTCCTGCGGACCTTCTGCCGGGTTGCGCGGCACGGTATAGAAGCGCCAACGAGGCGCGCCCGAGCGCGCATCCCACGCGCTCACGTACCCGCGAATGCCGTCGAAGTCGGCGCCGGCCGCCCCGATAATCACGGCGTCTCCGGCCACGATCGGGGCGCCTGTAATGGTGTAGGGGTGCTGAGGGCCTCGTGCTGGAAGTGTGTCGACTTTGTACACACGAGCGCCTGTCGCCGCGTCGATCGCGTGCAGGTACCCGTCCAGCGATGCGACATACACCCGCCCCTCCCAAACCGCCACGCCGCGATTCACCGCATCGCAACATGCGTAGCGACCGTACTGGCCGTCCACGTCGGGGTCGTAGTGCCAGCGTAGGGCGCCCGTGCGCGCATCGAGCGCGTACACATGGCCAAACGGCCCGCTGAAATACATGGTCCCGTCGACAACGATGGGGGTCGCTTCCAAGCCGCGCCGAGTCTCGAGTCCATACTCCCAGGCAAAACCCAGCGTATGGACATTGGACGCGTCGATCTGATGCAGTGGCGAATGGTACGTGCCCCCCGCATCCCGCCCTGCCGTAAACCATTCCCCGGGCTCTTGTTGTGCGGCGGCTAGGCGGTGCGCATCGATATGGCCAGCACCGGGGGTTTGATGACAGGCGCTGAGTGCCAGAAAGAGCACGGCCAATGCCGATGTAAGGCGCAGATGCATCAGAGGCCTCAATGTGACGACGTGGGGCGGACGGGACACCATCGATAACGGACGAACGCATTGAGTGCCGCGGCCGCGCTGATCAGGCCTACCGCTGTCAATGGAGTGCCGTCATGAAGGCGCCCGAAGGTCTGAGCCACGGCAGCGCCACCGGTGAGTTGCAGGAAGCCGAGCAGGGCGGAGACACGCCCAGCCGATGCCGTAAACGGGGCAAGCGCTCCGGTTTGGGCATTGGGCTGGAGCATCGACCAGCCGAAGTTATAGGTACACACACCCAGCAAAAAAACGGTGAGTGACCGCGATGCCACGAGAGAGCCGACGACCAAAATGAACGCCGCCAACAACAGTACGGTGCTGCCGCGCGCCAGAATGCGGTCTGAGCTTGCGCGGCGTAGCGACCAGACGCTGGCCCAGCCGCCCAGCACGTACGCCACAATCGTCATACCCCAATAAAAACCAAACAACGCCGGGGGTCGGCCGAACCATCCTTCGAGGAGGTGTGGGGAGGCAGAGATCCAGACCGCGAGACCCGCGTACCCGGTGACACAGCATAGGATATAGCCGACCACCCGCCGATCACTCAGCGCGGCCAGGGACGCCTCGCGGATTGCTTGCCACTGAGGGACTGGAGCCGTTTTGCGCTGTAGCGTCTCGGGCAAGTACAGCCGGGTCATCGTCAGCGCGACGATGAGGACGAGCACATACAATACCGAGATCGAACGCCAACCGGCATAACCCACCACGACTGCGTTGATCGTCGGTACCAGTAACGGAACGAGCGCTAACCCCATGCCGATGATGCTGAGTATGCGCGCGCCTGTCGGGCGATCGTAGACATCGCGTACGATCGCGCGCGCCAAAATGGGGCCGGCCGCGCCGCTGGCTCCTTGGACAAAGCGACAAAGCAGCAACCACGGCAGCGATGGAGCCATGCTCAGACCGATCGAGGCAATCAAAAAAACGACGATTGCGACGGTCAGCACCGGACGGCGACCGTAGCGATCGGCATACGCCCCGACAAATAACTGAGCACTGGCGCAGCCGAGCAGCACCGTGCTGATGGTGGCCTGCGCCGACGCGACGGGAATCTGAAAGTCGACCATGATCGGCCGGATGGCCGCGAGAAAACCGTCGGTCACGAGCGGTAGGAAGCCGCTGATCAGACACAGCAGTGCGATGGCTGGACCGGAGAGGTTCATCGCACCACCACCGTGGCCTGTACGAGTCCGCGGAAGCGCGCACGATGCTGGTGAACGGGCTCTCCCGCCAACTCTGCGCTCGGGAGGCGCGTCAAGAAGGCGCGAATCGCCACTTCCCCTTCGAGGCGAGCAACCGACATGCCGGCACACGCGTGTCCACCCGCCGCGAAGGCCAGATGTGGATTGGGCGTCCGATCGAGGATGAACGACTCGGGCTCGACAAACACCTCCGGATCGCGGTTCGCCGCCCCAATCGCGAGCGTCAAGTAGTCGCCTGGCTCAAAGGTCTGGCCACCCACGGTGACCGGTGCGATGACCAGGCGATTGCCGAGCTGATTAGGGCTTTCAAAGCGCAGACATTCCTCAACAGCGAGCGGCACGAGCTCGGGGTGGGCTACGAGGCGTGCGCGGTCCAGCGGTCTGCGCAACAGCGTGACCAAGCCGTTTGCAATGAGATTGGTGGTGGTCTCATGACCGGCGTTGAGCAAGAAAATGCAGTTATGCAGCAGTTCCTGCTCGCTCAGACACTCGCCGTCGCTGTCGGCACGTAGGAGGCGTGTAACCAAGTCCTGATCACCCAACGGATGGAGGCGTCGGTCGGCGATCAAGCGCTGCAGGTAATCCAGAAACTCGACAACGGCACGCTGACCCAATGCCAGCGCGTCGGCGCCCGGTGCCGGATCCAGCGCGCCCAGGATGGCCAAAGACCAACCGCGCAACGGCGTTCGCTCATCGCGAGGGACGGCGAGCAAGTTGCCGATGACTTCAATGGGAATCGCAGCGGCATAGTCCTCAACAAGATCAAAGCCGCCGCGTGTGCGCGCTCGATCGCACAGTTGCGCGACGAGTGCCTCGAGCGCCGGTAGCATGCCGCGGATAGCAGCGGGCGACAACGCACTGACAATCCGTCGCCTCACTCGCGTGTGGTACGGCGGGTCCGAGAACACGAGGCTGGTCGTATGGTGCTCGAACAGCGGAGAATCCGTGCCGAATTTGGGGCCGAACGCGGCTTGTTTGTCGGCGCTGTAATGCACGCGGTCACGATAGACCGCATCCAAATCGGCATGGCGTGTGAGGAGCCAACTGCCATCGGGCAGGCGCAGCACGGGGGACTCTCGTCGCAGCCGCGCATATTCGGGATACGGGTCGGCGTAGAAACCACCGTCGAGCCGGGTCAAATCGAACGGCGCAGCCGGCGTTTTTCCGTCGCTCTCACGTCGGTCTGTCGAAATCATCGTGGCCCCCACCTCTTAGCGAACGTTAGCACGGAAGTGGCTATCCAGGCCTTCCGGCGGGTTGTTACACTGCCCGGACAAGGACTGCGGTGCGCCGGTGTACTGGTCGGCCTGCATCGCAGTCCTAGACCGACTCCGGCCGATTCCGCGAAGATGCCGTTGAGGGATACCTGCTCGTGACCTCTGGGGGGATAGATGAAGCGCCGAACTGAATCCTCGATGTGGACCCGCTGGCCGAGTGCAATTCTGGCGTGTTTCGCGATCGCACTCTCCGCACGCGCCGAGTTGCCGCCGGACATAGGGATGAAGCCTGAGAATGTCACCCTGCCGCCGGTGTCCAAGCACTGGGTGTGGGTCAATGACATGGTGTTCAGTCACATGGACGACGGGCAGCTCCACATTATCGACGGCGATTCGGGTCGGGTCCTCGGTATGATTTCAACCGGCTACAGCGCCCATGCCGTGCTTTCGCCGGACGGCAAGGCGTTATGGTCGCCGGAGACGTATTTTTCACGCCATACGCGCGGTACACGGACCGACGTTGTATCGGTCTACGATACGGCGACGCTCAAGCAAACGGCTGAAATCGTCATTCCCGCGAAGCGAGCCTCCGCGATCCCGGTGGTCGGCATGGCGGGCAGCACCGATGATGGCCGCTTTCTGCTGATTTATAACTTCAACCCATCTCAGTCCGTGACCGTTGTGGACACTCGATCGAACACCTTTGTGGGTGAGATTGAGACTCCGGGCTGCGGGCTGGTGCATCCCACCGGGCCGCGTAGTTTTTTTAGCGTCTGCGCAGACGGCGGCATCATGACCGTTGCACTGGACGACACAGGCCATTCGGCAGGGCAAACGCACTCGGCGCCGGTGTTCGACCTGACCAAGGACCCGGTCACCGAAAAGCCGATTCGTGTCGGCGATGTCTGGTACTTCGTGACCTTTGACGGGACGATCCGGCCGATCGTCGCCGATGGTCGGTCCGTCAAAGCGCTGCCCACGTGGTCGTTGCTGTCCGATGAGGAACGTAAGGCGGGTTGGCGTCCGGGCGGTGTGCAGCAACTCGCCGTCCATGCGGCTCAGCACCGACTGTATGCGATCGTCCATCAGGGGGGGCGAGACACGCACAAGGACGGTGGTCGTACGATCCATGTCTATGATCTGAAGACGCATGCGCGTGTTCAGACGATCCAGACTAAGCGCACCGTGGGTGTGATCGCGGTGTCATCGGACGAACATCCGCTGCTTTTCGCCGCGTCCCCGGAAGAGACTTCTTTGTCCGTTTACGATGTTGCTACCGGTAAGTTACGCCGTACGATCAAAGATGTGGGATCCTCGATCATGTATCTAAATACCTTGTGATCATGTCGGTAGATCCCACACTAGGGCTCGTTGTCACCGCCGCGTTTAGCTTGCTGCTGTTACCAGCGGCTTGGCAAAAGTGGCGGGACATCCCCGTCTTCGAGGCGGTACTTGGCGCTTATCGATTGTTGCCACGTGGACTTGTCCCGATGGTGGCCCGTGTCATCCCCGGTGTGGAAGCAGCGACCGCTATTGCGCTGTGGTTTCCGGCGGTGCGTCCGGCGGCGGCGATCCTCGCTGCGTTCTTGATGCTGCTGTACGCGGTCGCGATTGCGATCAACCTTCTGCGTGGTCGGACCGATCTCGATTGCGGGTGCACGGGCCCGTTAGAGCGCCGTCCGGTTGCCGCGTGGATGGTGTATCGCAACGCGCTCCTTGCCGGCCTCGTCGTGCCGCTGGCCGGCACCTGGGATGCCCGACCCTTGCAGGGGATGGACCTGTTTTCCATTGCGGTCGCACTGTCGACCATCGTTTTACTCTGGCTTGCGATCGACCGTCTCCTAGGACAGGTCGTCCCTCGCGGCGCTGCGCTGAAGGCTTCCCGATGAACCCATTGGTCGTTTCAAATATTTTGTTGTGGATTCTAGTGGTTGTGTTGTCACTGGTGGTCCTCGCACTCGTCCGTCAGGTGGGGGTGCTGCATGAACGCATCACGCCCGTAGGCGCCCTCATGCTTGCCAAAGGGCTGAAGGTCGGAGAATTGGCGCCGACCATCCCACTGGAGGCGTTGTCGGGTGCCGCGCTCACGGTCGGTGGTACGCGCACCGACGGCCGGAGCTTGTTGGTCATGTTCGTCTCGCCCACGTGTCCGGTCTGCAAAGCACTGCTACCCGTGCTGAAGTCGAGCCGCAAGTCGGAATCGGACTGGCTCGATGTCATCCTCGCGAGCGACGGCGACCTGGCCGAACAGCGCGCCTTTGTGAGTGAGCACGGTCTCGATTCGTTCCCCTATGTCGTCTCCTCGCCATTGGGTGTCAGTTACCAGGTCAGTCGCCTGCCCTATGCCGTGATTCTCGACAGTGAAGGCATCTTACGGGCGCGCGGTATCATCAATTCGCGTGAGCATCTGGAAAGTCTGTTCGAAGCGAAGCGGCTCGGCGTCGCTTCGATGCAGGATTTTCTCGAGGGTCGACGCGGTTCCACGGCGGCCTAACGGCTGCCTAGTTGCGAGGCAATTCCATGAAGTGGCTCGATCGATTCACAGAAGGCTCGACTCGTTCGCTTGCGCGGCGTTCATCGCGGCGCGGCTTCCTCGGGAGTTTCGGCGCATTGTTGGTGGGCGCAGCAGCCCTGCCATTGTTGCCCGTAGCGCGCGGTGCAGAGCGCCAAGCTGCGCACCCTGCTGTGCCGAGCAGTGATCCGGGGGATCCTGGCACGTGTGAGTACTGGCGCCACTGTGCGATCGATGGCTTCCTGTGCAGTTGTTGCGGTGGCACTCAGTCGAGTTGCCCACCGGGGACGGAAATGTCCGCGGTCACTTGGATCGGCACTTGCCACAATCCGGCGGACGGTAAGGATTACGTCATTTCGTATAACGACTGCTGCGGCAAATCGCAGTGTAATCGCTGCTTCTGCAATCGGAATGAAGGCGATTCGCCCCTCTACCAGCCCGGTCAGTCCAACGATTACAACTGGTGCTCGGGGAATAGCTCGGCGAATATTCCGTATCACTGTTCAACGGCACGGATCGTGGGTGTTGCGGAGTAAGACGACGCGGCAATGGCTGGTGGCCGCGGGGCTATTGCTCTTGGCGGCTGGGCCGACCGTGGCGTACACGCCGCGCGTCAATTATCAATTGCAATGCATGGGCTGCCATCATGGCGATGGTGCCGGTGAGAACGGCCGCGTTCCGGACATGCGCGGCACCGTGGTGCCCTTCTCAGCGCTTCCGGAGGGTCGCGACTATATCCTCCGCGTCCCAGGCGTCGCCCAAGCCCCGCTTTCGGACGGAGAGGTCGCCGTGTTGCTCAACTGGATAGCGCGCAACCTGAGTACGGTGCCGGTTCCGGCTGACTTTCGGGACTACACCGAGGGAGAGGTTGCCGCGGCGCGGCACCAACCGTTGACGGGCGTGAAGCAGCGCCGCGCTGAACTCCTGAGCCGTATCAGCCCCTGATCGTCCGACGTCTGCTCACTTCAGCGTATAGACGACGTTCACGGTGGTGGCCTGATCCAGCTTCTTGGCGCCCATGGGAGGATTGGTATGGGCGCGGATCCCGTAGCCGACGCTTAACGCCAGTTGCGAGAGGATGCTGACGTTCAACGATAAATCGTTGGCGACGGCCGTATCGCTACGCGTGGTAATGACGGCGAGGTTCTCCAGAATTTTCGTATTCGCAGTCAGCGTATGCTCGCCCTTCAGCCCGAGCGTGCCGGCTATGCCCTGAACCGACGGCACGTTCATGCGACCGATTAAGTTGCCGTTCGAATCGTGAATCAGATTCTGAGCCTGATAGATTTCATAGCCTAGACCGAGGTTGGCCGATAGTTTTGTGCGGTCACTGGTAAAGAATCGATGCCCGAGACCGCCCGAGGCAGTCAGTCGGTAATCAAAACCGCTGAACAGATCCCGCACCGCATCGACGCCGGTAAACCAGAAGTTACGCTCGCTGTATTCACGGTCGACCTGAAACCGGAATTCGCCGCGCTCAGCGCTGACATAACCCTGACTGCGCCCGTATAGACCCGCCAAAAACAGCGCACGCTTCCATGGACCATCGGTGTAGGAAAGATCCAGTTTGCCGTTGACCGCCAACGACGAGGAATTGCCGGACGACACCAATAAACCGCCTTGACCGACCCCGATCCACCGACCATCCGAGTCCGGTGCGGGCGCTGTCGTGCTATCCAGCGGGTGGATAAGGCCGCTGTCGTCGTCCGGCAGATCCGTCGCATGGATGGTCGAGGAGACAGCGACCAGGCAGAAGAGGCAAAAGAGGGGGAAACGCATGAGCGGTCAACCTGAGGGACGGAGTGATACGGCACTCCTGACGGTGGCATTTTACGCTGCTTAAGGCCGGTCATTCAGCCGGTGTGTGTGCGTCTATCGCGTGAACGCGTCGTGTATCCGTCGCAGCATCCCGTTCATGCTGTCTATTTCTGCCGCGGTAAACGCGTCGAATGCCTCGTGAAAGCGGGCGCTCGCGACCGCCCGCACTTTGGCGACCATGTCCGCCCCGGCTGGCGTGCATGTCACTTCAGTCACTCGACCATCGGCTGCGCTGCGGGTCACTTGTAGCAAGCCTTCCAGAGCCAATCGTTGCACCACCTTCGTCGCCGTGGGCAGTTTGAGCACGCCGAGCGCTGCGATCTCGCCCACACTGATCGGGCCACGTTCCTGGGCGAGCATGAGGATGCGCCATCGCGGAATGTCAGCGCCGACCGCCTTCAACGCGTGTTCCATGGCGAGCGCATAGGCCCCTGTCGCCTGATTCATCAAAAAAAACGGCGAATCTTCGAGGACAAACGCCGGGTCGGCAGCGTCAGCTCGGCGTTTGATGTCAGGCGGCGAGGGCGCGGCGGAAGGAGTCGACTTGGTTGACATTTCACTTGAATATTCAACTAATATGAGTTTCCGCGCAAGCGAAAGGCCGCAGGTCATGGCTGAGAGATCGTTTCAGAAAGAAGTGCAGTTACTGCGCCTGGGTGACGGCGACGTGTTTGAGGGCGAGACCATTTTGGCCGTCACCAAAGCATTGCTGCAGTCGGGCGTCGGCTATGTGGGCGGATATCAGGGTGCGCCAGTGTCGCATCTGATGGACGTCTTGACCGATGCAGAGGACATCCTCAGCGAACTGGGCGTAATTTTTGAAGCCGGAGCAAGCGAGGCGACCGCTGCTGCCATGCTTGCCACGTCGATCAACTACCCGATTCGCGGATGCGTGACCTGGAAGTCGACGGTCGGTACAAATGTAGCCTCCGATGCGCTCTCGAACCTCGCCTCCGCCGGTGTCACCGGCGGCGCCGTGGTGCTGCTCGGAGAAGATTACGGGGAAGGTGCCAGCATCATGCAGGAGCGCACCCACGCTTTTGCCATGAAGTCCCAGATGTGGCTGATGGATCCTCGACCCGATCAGCAGCGTGTGGTGGACCTCGTCGAACAGGCATTTTGCCTGTCGGAAGCCAGTAATACGCCCGTGCTCTTCATGCTGCGTATCCGCGCGTGTCACCTGCGTGGTCGGTTTCATACCCGCGACAACGTGCGACCTGCGTTTACGGCGGTCGATGCACTGAATCACCCGGTGCGCACCTACGATCGGATCATCCTGCCGCCGTCAACCTTCGCGCAGGAAAAAGAAAAAATTGAGCGACGCTGGCCGGCCGCCGTCGAGTACATCGAACGACACCGACTGAACGAAACCTTTGCTGCCGATGCGGCGCCCGTAGGACTTATCTTGCAGGGCGGTTTGTACAATGCGGTGCTCCGCGCATTAGAGCGGCTCGGTCTGGCGGATCCGTATGGCGAGTCTAAACTGCCGCTACACGTCCTGAATGTGACCTATCCGTTGGTGCCCGGTGAACTGTCGCGTTTTGCGATCGGCAAACGCGCTCTGCTGGTCATCGAAGAGGGTCAGCCGGCTTTCATCGAACCGGCCATCGCGGCTCAGCTCGCCGCCGAAGGGTTACCGATTCGGGTCTGTGGGAAGGGATTTTTGCCGCTCGCCGGAGAGTACACCGGTGCCGTGCTGCTGGAAGGAATCAAGGCTTTCCTCCGGCAGTACGCAGCGACGCTGTTTCCCACCGCGCCGGTTGCGGAAGTACCCCTCTTACCGCAGGCAATGCTCTCGCAGCGGATGCCCACACGACCGTCGGGACTGTGCACCGGTTGTCCGGAAAGGCCGTTGTTCACCGCGATGCGATTGCTGGAACGAGAGACGGGGAAATTGCATGTCTCCGCCGACATTGGGTGTCACTCGTTTGCCACGCTTCCGCCCTTTAATCTGGGCGCCAGCATCATGGGATACGGCCTTGGCGCGGCCGGTGCTGCGGGTCTGCAGACGAAAGGCGGCAAACGGGCTGTTGCATTGATGGGCGACGGCGGCTTTTGGCACAACGGCTTGACCAGCGGTATTGCGAATGCCGTCTTTAATCGCCATGACGACGTCACGGTTATCGTCGATAACGGCTATTCGGCCGCAACGGGCGGCCAGTACATCCCCTCATCCGACGCTGATGCCGGTACGCGCGAAGCTCGGCATCCGATAGAGGCCGCGGTTCGCGGTGTTGGCGTGCGATGGATCCGGCGTGTTCGGACCTACGACATACGCGCCACGATGCGCAGCCTGCGCGAGGCGTTAACCACCCCCGAAAAAGGCCCGAAAGTGGTGCTCGCAGAAGGTGAGTGCCAGTTGAACCGTCAGCGCCGAATCGCGCCGGGCATCCGTGCCGACCTGGCGGCCGGCCGCCGGGTTGAGAAGCAGCGCTTTGGGATAGACGAAGCCGTGTGCACGGGAGATCGCTCGTGCATCCGGCTCTCCGGTTGCCCGTCGCTCACCGTACGTCCATCAAGCGATCCGTTGCGTCGATTACCGGTCACCCATGTTGACCAGTCGTGTGTCGGCTGCGGTGTGTGCGGGGAAGTGGCGCACGCGGCCGTGCTATGCCCTTCCTTCCACCGCGCCGACGTCGTTACCAATCCGTCTCGTCGAGAGCGTTGGGTCGACGCGATCCGACGTCAGGTGCTTCGTATCTTAGGCGCGCGCCATCTGGAGGTCGCATGAAATACGACCGGCCGATGACCTTAACCATCGCGGCGCTCGGCGGTCAGGGCGGCGGCGTGCTGACCGAGTGGTTGGTATCCGCGGCACGGATGGGTGGCTGTCACGCGCAGGCGACCTCCGTGCCGGGGGTGGCCCAGCGGACCGGAGCCACTATCTACTATCTCGAGTTCTTCCCGGATCGAGGTGACGGCCGGGTACCGGTCATGGCGTTGATGCCTGCGGCCGGCGATGTGGATGTCGTGCTAGCAGCCGAACTGGTTGAAGCCGGTCGCATGGTTGAGCGTGGCTTCGTCACCGCGGACCGAACCACGCTGATTGCGTCGACGCACCGCAGCTACACCATTGACGAGAAGTCGCGGCCGGGCGATGGGCGACTGGATCCGTTCACGCTGCTGTCCGAGCTCGAACGTGCGGCGCGCCGCTTCGTCGGTTTCGATATGGCGGCTCTGGCCGCCCGTGAGCGGGCGGTCGTGAGCCCTGTCCTATTTGGAGCTCTCAGCGGTAGCGGCGTTCTGCCATTTTCGGCGGACGCCTGTCGCGATGCGATACGCGCCTATGGGCTTGCGGTAGACACGAATCTGCGCGCGTTTGATGCGGCGATTGAAGCCGTGGAAAAAGGGGCGCCCGAGCCCCAGCCGGTCTCACAGGATGCCCCGCCCGTCCCGGCGCAATGGGCAAAGCGTCTGGAACGCTATTCGGAACCGGTGAAAACGCTCATCGCACACGGGATCGAACGATGCCGAGACTACCAGGATGACGCCTATGCCGGCACCTATCTCGATCGCCTCGATACCGTGGCGGACGCGGATCCGGGTGGCAGCGTCGTCGCCGTCATGGCCCGGACGATACCGTTGTGGATGTGCTTCGAGGATCCCATTCGTGTTGCGCAACTGAAATTAGCGCCCGGCCGGATCGCCGGTATACGCCGCCACGCGCAAGCTCGACCAACCGATGTCGTCCATGTCCGCGAATTCATGCGGCCTCGAGTCGAGGAAATCGCCGGCTTACTGCCCAATGCATGGGGACGTTTCATCTTACGTCACTCTCGGTTGCGCCAATGGTGCCGGCGCCTGGAGCGTGACATCACACTGACATCGACCTCCGTAAGTGGCTACGTGCTGCTTCGCTTCCTGATGAGCCTGCGACGCTTTCGCCGTCGCAGCCTTCGCTACGTCGAGGAGACACGGTGGCTCGGTCAATGGCTAACGGCGGTCGTCTCTGCGGCGGTAGTCGATACGGTGCTCGCGGTAGAACTGGCCGAGTGCCAGAGCTTCGTGCGGGGTTATGGCGAGACGATTGAGCGCGGCCACGCTCGGCTGCAACGAGTGCTCGCTCTCGCCTCACGCGCCGCACTGTATACCGCGGACAACGTCCGACGTCTCCGACTGGCCGCAGAGCTTGATCCGGACGGCGATGGATTCGAGAGTGCTCTGCGCTCGTTAACCGCGAACTGAGCGTCGAGGGAAGGCGAGAGTAGGAGTGGGATCTATGGGCAAGTACACAGAGAATCCGCTGGCGGTCGACGCCCTCGTCAGGGAAGATCAGGTACACCGCGATGTGTACTTAAGCCCTGAAATATTCGAGCTGGAAATGCAGCGCCTATGGCGCACGACGTGGATCTACGTCGGCCACGATAGCCAGGTACCGGCTCCCGGCGATTTTTACACAACGACCCTGGCGACGCAGCCAGTGATCATGCTCCGCGGCGACGACCACGTTGTCCGTGTACTCATGAATCGTTGTGCGCACAAAGGCGCAAAACTCCTCTCGGGACAGCAAGGCCGGTGTGAGGCGAATCTTCTGCGCTGCCCTTATCACGGATGGACCTTCCGTTTGGATGGCTCCATCCGGTCGATTCCACAAAAAGGGGGCTACGAGGGAACGGCATTCGCTTCCAGCAACGCCGCCCGTGGCGTCGTCCGTATCGAGAACGTTCGAAACTACCGTGGATTCGTTTTCGCTCGCCTGTCCGACGTCGGTCCTTCGTTTGAGGAGTACTTCGGCGAGTCATTGTCCTCAATCGACAATATGGTGGATCGTGCGCCCGAAGGCCGGCTTGAGATTGCTGGCGGTGTGTTGCGGTATCTGCACGACTGCAATTGGAAAATGTTCATCGAAAACTTGAACGACACCATGCATCCGATGGTGGCCCATGAATCGGCGGCCGGCACGGCTAAAAAGCTCTGGGCTAACGAGCCTGCTGATGCACCTAAGCCCATGGCGATCGAACAGTTCTTGCCCTTCGTGAATGGCTATTCGTTCTTCGACGAGATGGGCGTCAAGCTTTGGGAAAATGGCCACAGCTATTCCGGTGTTAAATTTTCGATCCATTCGAAGTACTCGTCGGAAGGCGAATATGAGAAGTTGATGGAGCAGGCCTATGGTGCCGAACGGGCGCGCGCGATCTTGGGCGAAGTTCGGCACAACACGGTGTACTACCCCAGCTTGACGATCAAAGGCGCCATTCAAGCCATACGCGTTGCCCGCCCGATTGCTCATGATAAGACCGTCATAGAAAGCTTCACGTTTCGTCTCGTCGGGGCACCGGAGCGCCTACTGGAGCGAACGGTGCTGTACACGCGCCTCATCAACGCGCCCACATCGGTTGTCGGCCACGACGACAGGCATTGCTACCGTGCGATCCAAGAGGGCTTGGCGACCGATGGCAACGAATGGGTCAGTCTGCACCGCAATCACGCCATTAGCGAACGCGACGGCATGGCGGGGACGTACAACGGGTTATCGGAGGTTTCGATGCGGGGTCAGTTTCGAGCGTGGGCTCGCTTTATGAAACCACACGCATCGACCGGGGAACACTCATGATCCGTCACGAGGACTGCGTTGCGCTCGTATACCACGAAGCTCGGTTACTCGATGAACAGCGCTTTGACGCGTGGTATGAGCTGTATACGGAGGACGCGCTGTATTGGATGCCACTGACCCGCGGTCAACCGGATGGCCTCACCCACACGTCACTGATGTACGAAGACAAATTGCTGCTGAAGGTACGCATTGAGCGACTGAAGAGTCCGCACTCGTTCTCGCAACATCCACGCAGTCATTGCCAGCATGTCTTGCAGCACCCAGCGGTAGAGTCTGTTGATCATGATGGATTGACCGTGGTTGTCCGGACGCCGTTCTTTTACATGGAGTCCCAATTAGACGATTCCATCGTACTCGCTGGCGTCACTTGGCATCATTTGGTGTCCGAAAAAGGGGCGTTGCGCATCCGGATGAAAAAGATAGAGCTCGTAAATTGCGACGCTGCTCTGCCTTCCATTCAATTGTTTCTGTGAGTGATCCGATGCAAAACACCGTGTCGGACGCCTTTCGCGTCACCGTCGCACGCTACCCGGATAACGATTTTCTCGAAGTATTGCCGGAGACTGCGGCAATCTATGGGATACAGCCTGGAATTTGGACATATCGCGACGCCTTGGCTGAGGTCGATCGCTTGGCCGCGCGATACCAATCTGCAGGATACGGACACGGTCAGCGGGTTGGCCTGCTGTTACTCAACCGACCGGAGTTCCTGTGGCATTTTTTGGCACTGAACTCGCTGGGTTTGTCGGTTGTTCCAATCAACGCAGAGTTTCGCTCCGCGGAACTGGAGTATCTGATTGAGCACAGTGAACTCGTGCTCATCGTCACGGTTCCGGGTCACGAGACGCGGCTCGCCGCCGCTGCTACTGCGGTTGGCCGCTCAGTGGCTGTCGCCACCGTCGGTGACGCGATCCTTCCTCCGAATCGATTTCCGGACACGCTGGTGAAGGGCCCGCCGTCTGTCGACTCGGAATGCGCGCTGCTCTACACGTCCGGTACGACTGGGCGGCCGAAGGGTTGTGTATTGCCGAACGAATATTTTCTATACGCCGGTCAGTGGTATACCGAGATCGGTGGACTGTGTGACGTGCGACCCGGCGTCGAACGGATGATTTCACCGTTGCCGCTCACGCACATGAACGCCTTGGCCGTCTCCACGTCGTGCATGATTTTGTCCGGCGGCTGTTTGATTCTGCTTGATCGTTTCCACCCGACGACGTGGTGGGCCAGCGTCCGGGCATCGCGCGCGACCATCGTCCATTATTTGGGGGTGATGCCGGCGATGTTGCTCGCCACGTCCGCCTCGGTAGACGACCGCCAACATGCGGTCCGATTCGGATTTGGTGCCGGCGTCAATCCGCGGCACCATGCTCGTTTTGAAGAACGCTTCGGCTTTCCGTTGCTCGAAGCTTGGGCCATGACCGAGACGGGGTCCGGGGCGGTCGTTATCGCCAATCGCGAACCGCGTCATGTAGGTACTGCGTGCTTCGGGCGCGCAGAGGTGGCGGTGGATTGCCGAATCGTCGACGATGAGGGCATCGATGTGCCGCCCGATATCGTCGGCGAACTGTGGGTTCGCCACGCCGGCCCGGAGCCGCGTTTTGGTTTTTTCCGGGAGTACCTGAAGGACCCCGCGGCGACAGCGGAGGCGTGGCTGGGTGGTTGGTTTCACACCGGCGATCTGGTCCGTCGTGATGCGGACGGTTATTTCCGCTTCGTCGACCGCAAGAAGAACATCATTCGACGCAGCGGCGAGAATATCTCGGCCGTAGAGGTCGAAAGTGTCCTTCTACAGTACCCGGGGATTCGAACGGTCGGTGTCACCGCCGTGCCGGACGATGTCCGCGGTGACGAAGTGATGGCGGTTGTGGTTCTCGCCGGATCGGTCGAAGTAAGCGCGGCACTGGCGGAGTCCTTGGTTGCGTATGCGCTGACGAAACTGGCTTATTACAAAGCGCCGGGATACGTCGCCTTTGTGGACGGCTTGCCGTTAACACCGACTGAAAAGATTCAGCGCGCGGGTCTGCGGGTGCTAGGGAGTACGCTGTTGAGCGAACGACGATGCTTCGACGTGCGCGGCATGAAGAAGCGGCAGGACTCATGAGTACGCGCCGACGAACAGATTACCGCGGGGTCGCCGTGGCGGTGCCGATCACGGTTCCGTATGTGCGCTATTCGACCCGCAGTGCGCATTGGTGGATCGGCCAAGCGGTGGGCGAATTATTGAAACGCTCCGGTCTGGAGAAATCCGCAGTGGATGGGGTTTGCGTATCGGGGTTTCTGTTGTTTCCCGATACGGCCGTGGGACTGATGCAGCACCTTGGACTGTCTCCGCGATGGCTTGACCACATTCCGATGGGAGGCAATTGTGGGGTGGTGGCGTTACGGCGCGCCGCGCGGGCGGTACAAGCCGGCGACGCCGACGTTGTCGTCTGCGTGGCGGGCGATACCAATCATGTCGATTCGTTCCGTCAAACAGTGGCGAGCTTCAGCCAGTTCGCCCGAGATGCCGTTTATCCGTATGGATCGGGCGGCCCGAATGCCAGCTTCGCGTTTCTGACCGATTACGTCATGCGCACAACCGGTATCACCCGCGCAGACTACGGAAAATTGTGTGTGGCGCAGCGCGCCAATGCATTGAGCTTTCCCTATGCGCTGTTTAAGAAGCCACTCACGCTTGAGCAGTATTTGACGGCGCGGCCAATTGCGGAGCCGCTCCATTTGTTTGATTGCGTCATGCCATGCGCGGGCGCGGAGGCGTTCCTCGTGACCTCCGAGGATCGCGCCCGAGCGATGGGGCTGCCCTATGCGACGATTCTGGGCACCATTGAGCGGCATAACGCGTTCCCCGAGGACCCTATTCAAATCCGGGGTGGTTGGGCGATGGACCGTGAGGACCTTTATGCGCAGGCTGGCGTCGGTCCTGACGATATCGATTTTCTGCAGGTCTATGACGACTACCCGGTCATTACGGCAATGCAATTAGAGGACCTCGGCTTTTGTGCGAAGGGTGACGTTCAGTTACTGATACGGGCCGAGTCCTTCACCATTGACGGCACGCTGCCGCTGAATACCTCTGGCGGCCAACTCTCCGTCGGCCAGGCCGGCGCGGCAGGAGGCTATCTGGGGCTCGTGGAAGCCCTGCGGCAGTTGACCGGTCAGGCCTTGGGTGAGACGGTGCCGAATGCGGAGTTGGGCCTGGTCAGTGGGTTTGGGATGATCAATTACGATCGTGGTTTGTGCAGTGGTGCCGCGATCTTGGCACGAGGAGTGTCCGCGTGACGGCTCCTCTGATACGCCCGAGGCGTAAGAATCCTGTCCTGAAGTCACGTGAGCCGACGCTGCCGCCCTGGGCCCGAAGCCGGGTTGCCCTCGGAATGACGGCGGCGGCCGCCGAAGGTCGCTTTGAGCTGCAGCGTTGTGCGCATTGCCAGGCGGTCCAATATCCACCCCGTGAGGCCTGTCATCAATGCCTCAGCGATGCGCTCCCGTGGACCGAGATGGACGGGGCGGGTTCCCTGATTTCCCAGACGACGCTGCTGCATAGCCACGACCTGTACTTTCGAGAGCGGGTGCCTTGGCGTCTTGGCATGGTGCAACTGGACGCAGGTCCCACGGTCGTCGTGCACTTGCACGGCGACGTCACCGAACCGCCGACCCGGGTCCGGGTGGCGGCAAAACTCGACAAGGCGGGCATGGCAGTGCTCGTCGGATTTCCCGAAAAGGAATGGCCTCACATGGCGGACGATCGACAATTACGGGAGTTCACCTGTCATCCTCAGTTCCGGCGGGTGTTTGTCACGGATGGAAAGACGGCGACGGGTCAGGCCATCGTTCGCGCGCTTGCTGCGGCGGGAGCCGATCTTATCTGGGTGGGGCATGCGGAGCCCTGGAAGGCTGCCCCCGGATTGCGGGCTTTGGTAGACATCCCGCAGGTCACTTTATTGCCGCTCGACGTGACCGATCACCGTTCGATTAAAGAAGTCGCGAGTCAAGTGGGACCCAAGGTCGACATTCTGATCAATACCGCCGAATACCATCGCGCCTTCGGGATTGCGAGCCGGCAGGGGACAGATATTGCTCGAATGGAAATGGACGTCAATTATCTCGGACTCCTGCGTCTGGCTCAGGAGTTCGGACCGATCATGCGTGCTCGCGGTGCGGACGGACAGTCGAGCGCAGTCGCATGGGTGAACTTGCTGTCGATCTTCGCGCTGAGCAATTTCCCGGCACACGGTACCTACTCGGCTTCGAAGGCCGCGGCACTCTCGCTCGCACAATGCTTGCGTGCTGAAATGCGCCCTGCGGGAATCCGTGTGATCAATGTGTTCCCCGGGCCGATCGATGATGAATGGAATCAGCTCTTGCCGCCGCCGAAGCTGGCACCGGACGCGGTTGCAACCGCCATCGTTCACGCGCTGCGTGAGGGCATTGAGGATGTCTATCCCGGCGATGTCGCCCAAGAGTGGCGGACCCGGTTGCGCGATTGTGCAAAAGGCTTTGAGCGGGAATTGGCAGCGGGGAGCGGCACATGACCTCAGTCACATCGACACCACGCCGCGCGGTAGTGACCGGCGGGAGTACCGGGATTGGCCTTGCGATCCTCCGTCGCTTACTGGACGACGGCTATGAGGTGATCAATCTGTCGCGAAGGCCCGCGGGGATCGCGCATCCGCGCCTACGCTCTGTCTCGGTGGATCTGATGGATCCCGCGGCGGCCCAAGCCACGATCAACGCGGTCGCCGCGGAAAGCCCCGCGACCACGCTGGTACACAATGCCGGCGTCATACGTCAGAAGCCGGTGGCGGACGTGGCGGCGGGCGATTTGACGGATCTTGTACAACTGCATCTCGCGACGCCGATTGCGTTGGTACAGGCAAATCTGCCGGCCATGCGGGCCGCCCACTATGGACGAATCGTGCTGATCTCCAGTCGCGCGATCTTAGGTCTGCAACAACGCACCGTTTACGCATCCACGAAAGCGGGCATGCTCGGTTTGGCGCGTACGTGGGCATTGGAACTCGGCCCGGATGGAATCACCGCAAATGTGGTCGCGCCAGGGCCCATCGCCGAGACAGAAATGTTTGATGGTGTCATGGCCGAGGGCGATCCCCGCCGTGACGCACTTGCACGCTCCATCCCCGTGCGACGCCTCGGCGCGCCGTCGGATGTGGCGCGGGCGGTGGCCTTCTTCACGGCCGCGGATGCGGATTTCGTGACAGGACAAACCTTGTACGTGTGTGGCGGTACGTCCACTGGCAGCCTCGCCCTCTGAGAGCGGAGACATCGGTATGAATGTATTGGCACAATTTGCAGCAGGCATCGCGTCCGGACAGATTCGGGTCGTGGATCTCACGCACACGCTTGATCCGGAGTTTCCCTCGATTGTCTTGCAGGCTGAATTAGGCCAAGCAGCGCCGTTTCGTCTCGAGGAAATCTCTCGCTACGACGAGCGTGGTAGTGGCTGGTACTGGAACAATTTTACCTGCAGCGAACACACAGGGACCCATTTTGACGCTCCCGTGCACTGGATATCCGGCCGCTATCTGCCCAATAACGCGACCGACTCCATACCGGTGGAAGATTTGATGGGGCCCGCTTGTGTGGTCGATTGTTCCGCAGAGGCTGCTCGCGATGCGGACTTCTTGCTCACCCGAGAGCACCTCCTCGCGTGGGAGGCCGTACACGGTCGGATCCCCGAACGGGCGTGGGTGCTGATGCGTACCGACTGGTCTAAAAAAGTTGGTGACCCCGTCGCCTACCAGAATCTTGACGACGAAGGTCAGCACACGCCCGGCCCATCGGTCGATGCGATGCAATTCTTAGTGTATGAACGGCGAGTCCTTGGCTTCGGTACCGAGTGCATAGGCACGGATGCCGGCCAGGCCTTTCATCTGCGGCCACCCCACCCGGCGCACGATCTCTTGCACGGAGCCGGTCGGTACGGACTGCAGTGCCTTAATAATCTCGATCAGTTGCCACCAACCGGTGCATTTCTCGTCTGTCCTCCGCTGAAAATACGCCAAGGCTCGGGCAGTCCCCTGCGTGTCTTGGCGTTTGTGGAATCGGCGCGTTGATCTACACCCGTATCTGGCGGAGACTGCTGCTCGGCGCCGCACTCGCGGCCGCGACGGCGGTCGCCGACCCTACGGGTGAATTACCGGCCGTCACTGTCGAGGGCCGACATCCGGTCATCGAACAACGCGCCGCAACCTGGGTAACGCGCCTGTTGGAGCACCAGTCCACGTTGGAGTCCTTGTCGCGCTGGACGGTGCCGATCTGTCCTCTCGTCGGGGGACTGTCGCGAGAGGCGGGGGAGTACGTGCTCGCTCGCCTGACGCATCAAATGCAAAAGGTAGGCGCCCTGGTCGCCGGCGAGCATTGCGACGTCAACCTGTTTGTCATTGCAACGCCGCAACCGGAGACCTTCTTGCGCGCTTGGCGGCACAAGGATCCTCGACTTTACGGCGACGGATACGAACCCAGGATCAAGCGGTTTTTGGCCGATGGCCGACCGGTCAAAGTCTGGCGCAACGTGACCCATGAAAGCCCGGGCGCGGCCGACAGCGCGCAAGACATCCCTGCAGCGGGACTCAGCGGTAACTACGGTGGGGCTCGAGCCACGCAGTCCTATATCGCGACGCGGCTGACGTTTACGGAAGTGCGAACGTACGCGAGCGTCATTGCCGTTGTCGACCCCCGCGCATTGAATGGCCTTTCCCTCTCCGCACTCGCCGACTACATCGTGTTTACGACGCTCGCCGAAGTGGATCCCGACGCTCACGTCGACGGCGCGCCTTCCATTCTGAGCTTATTCCGTCACGGTCGGTACGATCCGTCAGCGCCGACGGAACTTACCGAGTGGGATGTCGCGTTCCTGCAGGGGCTGTATCACACCGATCCACGGACGACTTTGCAGCGAGTGGATATCGCCCGCCACATGGCCGGACAGCTGAATGGTGCGACGGGGTCGCCCTGACGGGTACCGATTGCGCACCGTCGCGACGGGGCGATCAAATAATGAGACGGATTGCCGGTTTAGAGCGGGGAAATCTTGTGGGTTATCCGCCATTAGCCTAGCCTGCCGAAAAATCTGATCGCCGTACCGGCACCTCAGTTCTCGAAGGACCGCGCCCATGAGCAATGAATTGGATGAAGTGACTGGCTCGACCAACCCCCAAGGTCGAGATGTCAATGTGATTGAGAAGCAGATACGCGTCGAAGTGGGTACCGGCTCGCTGCTGTTTGAAGTCGCGCTGTGGACGGTTGGAACGGTGCCCGGCATCGTCAGCCTTCTGACACAGGCGATGCCCCTGCCGCAGTCGCTCCTTCTGCTCGCGCTCGGCGTCTTACCCGGCGTCGTTTTCCAGTTCATGAAAGTCAACGCGCTCGCGTATCTACGGCAATTGCAGCAGAAGATTCAGGCGGACGCGGCCGAAATCGATAACTATCTGGAGCAGCGCGTCGTCATCCTCCAGAACGTTGTCGGGCTGGTTGAACGTAGCGTCGACCTTGATAAGGACGTCATGAAATCCGTAGCAGCGTATCGCGGTGGTCATCCGGCGGGCTCCGACGAATCCCGCAACCACGCCTCGGAGCATCTGGATGGCGTTATGTCCCGCATCAACGTGGCGTTTGAGTCCTATCCGGATCTTAAAGCCCATGCCACGATCGCCGACGCTATGCGCCAGAACAGTTACCTCCAAAAAGAGATCACCGCGGCGCGGACGCTGTACAACGACACCGTGGCGCGCTGGAATCAGGACATCTTTGCGTGGCCGACGAAGCAAATTGTGGCGGCACGAGCAGGTTATACGACGCGCATTCCCTTCACCGCGTCAGCGCAGATCAAAGAAGCGGCCCGGAGCACGTTCTTTTGATCGAGGACATTAATGAGCCGGTTGATCTTTTCCGGACGGAATTCAAGGACGCGCACGCCCGTCACACCGCAGAGCTCTTTGAGACGCTGCTGGCTCAATCGGGCGTTGACGCAGCAACTAACGCTGAAACCGTCCGGATTCTGCGATCGCTGGAGTCACAGATTGAGAGTGCTAGCGAAACGAGTGGATGGTGGAAGTTCGCGCGGATTGCCGCCCTCGGGATAGGCGCCTGCTGCCTTGTCGTCGCGTTGTCGCAAAGCCAGTATTGGTGGCTCGTCGGAGTTGCCGCCGCCGGAGCGCTGATTGTTCTCAAGCTGAACCCGATTATCGCAACGCTCGCTGCACGGCTTGATGACCTAAAGCAACAGCGCGATGCCCAGTTGCGGCAGGCCTGGCAGGAGATGGCGCCGCTCAATCGCCTCTACCGGTGGGACATGGTCGCCGACCTAATGCAGAAGACGGTCCCCCGCATTGCCCTAGACCCGTATTTCTCTACCGGCCGTCTCGACGAATTGCGGACCAACTTTGGCTGGACGGACGAGTTTAATGTGGGCCGTTCCGTGCTGTTTGCGCACAGCGGCGTGTTGAACGGAAACCCCTTCGTCGTCGCTAGAACGTTGAACCACTGGATCGGCAGCAAGACCTACCACGGGTCATTGCAGATCTCGTGGAGGGAGCGCGTGCGCGATTCGCAGGGTAAGTGGACGACACATACCCGCCATCAAACCTTGCACGCTTCTGTGACCAAACCCTTTCCGGAGTACTCCGATCAACCCATCATCATCTACGGCAATGAGGCCGCTCCGGATCTCTCGTTTAGTCGATCTCCCTCGGACCTTTCCGGCCTTGACGATGGCCTGATCAATAATTGGCGCAAGCGCCGAGCCGTCAAAGCACTGGAAGCCAAGTCCCGGGAGCTCCATGACGGCCATGGTTTTATGGTGATGTCCAACGCCGAGTTCGACGCGTTGTTTGCGGCGACGGATCGAGACCATGAAATTCAGTTCCGATTACTCTTCACGCCTTTGGCCCAGCAAGAAATGCTGCGGATCCTTAGGGACAAGGACGTCGGTTTTGGCGATAGATTTCGCTTCTTCAAACAGCGGATGATCAATCTGGTCGAGCCTTCACATATGGTCGGCACGGATATTAGCGGAGATCCGGAGATCTTTCGCCATTACGAACTCGCTGCCGCGCGTCAACAATTCAACGCGTATCACGCCGCGCTGTTCAGGTCGCTCTACTTCGGGCTCGCGCCGATTTTGGCGATTCCGCTCTATCAACAGCACCGCTCCCACGCCGACATTTATAAGGACGTTTATACCCGACGATCGAACTTCTGGGAGCACGAATCCATCGCGAACTACCTGGGTGAACACCACTTCCAACACCCGGCGTGTGTGACCCGGAATATTTTGAAAACGGAAGCGGTGATTCATGATGATGGCGCGCAAACCGTTCACGTCTCTGCGCACGGGTATGCAGGGACGGATAGGGTGGACTTCGTGTCGGTCTTAGGGGGGGATCATCGCCACCACAACGTCCCTGTGCATTGGGTTGAGTACCGGCCCGTACACCGAGACTCCCAGTTGGTGGTGCACGAATTGATGCCGGATGACACGGCGTCGGCGGCTGACGAAGCGGCTAAGCCAGCCTGGGTGTCGGCTTTTGAGTCGCGAGGTCTTGATGCCCAGAAGGTCGTAGTGCGCCGCTCTATGGCGACGACGCTGCTGGCCAGTTAATCGCGTTGGCCCGTTATGGGGCAGGTGCCTTCGTCTTTCGGGCGGGTTCCGCCTGATACCGCTTCAGGCGGTGCACGATGTCCGGCGGGATGGCCACCGCCTTGCGCTCCGAGGCGCTCATGAAGACGAGCGTTTGTTGGACGGTGACCCGTTCCTCCCCTTGGCAGGAGCCGACCACGGCGACGTGGACGGAACTTCTGCCAATTTTGACTACATTCAGCTTGAAGGTGAGTCGGTCGCCGAACCGCGAAGGGTTTGGAAAGTCGACGTCCAGATGCACCGTCGGGGCCATGATGCCTTGGTGGTACATCAGCCCGGGGAAACTGGCTTCTAGGCCTTCCTCAAACCAATCTTCGATAAAGCCATTGAGCATTTCGAAGTAACGAGGGTAGTAGACGAAGGTCGCGGGGTCGCAGTGACCGAAGCGAACCTGTATCTCTTTCTGGTAACTCGACATGGCCGGTATCCCGAGTGGCAATCGCCGCAGTATGCCCGGAGTCTCGAACGATCGATATATTTGACACCTAAAATATTGAGACCTAATCTATCGGTTCCTATCGCGGAGAGATCTTATGAAGCGCATCGTCTGCTTGGGTGGTGGTCCGGCCGGACTGTACGCTGCGATACTCTTTAAGAAAGCGCTCCCTGACACGAAGGTTGAAGTTTTCGAACGCAATCGTGCGGGCGATACATTCGGCTGGGGCGTCGTTTTTTCCGATAAAACGATGCAGGGTTTCCGCTCAGCGGATCCGGAAAGCCACGATGCGATCGTTCGGAGTTTTTACCACTGGGACGACATCGATGTGCACTTCAAAGGCACGTCGACACGGACCGGCGGACACGGATTTTGCGGAATCGAACGACGGACGCTTTTGAATATCTTTCAGGAGCGCGCCAGTCAGCTCGGTATTGAGCAGACCTACGAACATGAGTTCGCGAACGAAGAGGACTTTGCGGATGCCGATCTAATCGTCGCCGCAGACGGTGTAAACAGCCGGATCCGCGCCCGTCACGAGTCTCACTTTGAGCCGAATATTGATGTGCGCAAATGCCGTTATATCTGGCTCGGCACGCAACAGACCTTCGAAGCCTTCACGTTCGCCTTCGAGGAGACTGAGCACGGCTGGTTTCAGATTCATGCGTACCAGTTCAGTGATTCGCTCTCGACCGTGATTGTCGAGACCCGCGAGGAGACCTGGCTCGCTCACGGTCTAGACCGCTTTGATACACAGCAGTCGATTGAATTCTGTAAAAATTTATTCGCCCGTTATCTAGGCGGGCACCAATTGCTGAGCAACGCGCGACATCTTAGAGGATCCGCTTGGCTAAACTTTAATCGCGTGCTGTGTCGTCGGTGGCATCGTGGAAACGTAGTGCTCATCGGCGATGCGGCGCATACCGCGCACTTTGGCATCGGCTCCGGTACGAAATTGGCCATGGAAGATGCGATTGCTCTCGTAAACGAGGTGGTCGGTGCGGTCGACGTCCCAGAGGGCCTTGAGCGGTATCAGAAGGCGCGGACGCTCGAGGCACTCAAATTGCAGAGCGCCGCACGTAACCGCATGGAGTGGTTCGAAAACGTCGCTCGCTACGTTCACTTGGAGCCGTGGCAATTTACCTATAGCCTGCTCACGGGCAGTCAGCGCATTGGACACGCTAATTTAAAGCTTCGTGATCGTCGCTTTGTCCAAACGGTCGAGAGCGCACTAGCAGCCCAGGCGGGCGTCAGTGAGGCTCGGCCTCCAATGTTTCTGCCGTTCACGGTTCGTGGCTCGACGCTGCCGAATCGGGTGGTCGTGTCACCGATGGCACAGTACCGGGCTGTCGACGGTGTGGCCGGTAACTGGCATATGGTCCATTACGGGGCTCGAGCGACCGGCGGGGCGGGTTTGCTGATCACGGAGATGACGGCGGTCTCCCCAGAGGGGCGGATTACGCCGGGATGTACGGGACTCTGGAACGACGAGCAAGCGGCGGCGTGGCGGCGAATCACCGACTTTGTGCATGCTGAGTCACCGGCAAAGATGGCCATCCAACTCGGGCATTCGGGCCGCAAGGGGTCCACGCAGTTGGGTTGGCAACGGATGGATCGTCCGTTGCCGGCCGGCAATTGGCCGTTGTTGTCCGCCTCAGCGATCCCCTATCTCGACGGCGTCAGCGCGGTACCACGAGCCATGACGCGGGATGATATGGACCGCGTTCGTGAGGAGTTCGTCAGCGCGACCGTTCGGGCGATCGAGGCGGGATTTGATCTGCTTGAATTGCACATGGCGCACGGCTATCTGCTGGGCAGTTTTATTTCGCCGTTGACGAATCAGCGTACGGACGAATACGGCGGTTCCGTCGATAATCGTCTGCGCTTTCCCTTAGAAATTGTGCGCGCCGTGCGGGCTGCTTGGCCTTCGGTTCGAGGCCTCTCGATACGCCTCTCCGCAACCGATTGGGCATCGGGTGGTTTGGCGGAGGCGGATCTCATCGATATCGCTCGCGCGCTGGTGGCGGCCGGTGTCGACCTGTTGGACGTCTCCAGCGGTCAGACGGTCGCCTGGCAAAAGCCAGTGTACGGGCGCATGTGGCAGACCCCGTATTCGGATCTGATTCGTAACGCTGTCGGCATTCCGACCATCACCGTTGGGAACATCCACGAACCGGACCAGATCGACTCCATCGTCGCGGCGGGACGAGCCGATCTGTGTGCCTTAGCGCGGCCGCATCTCGCCAATCCGTCGTGGACCTTGCATGCGGCAGCGACGGAAGGCTATGACGCCCAATGGTGGCCAGCGCCGTATCAATCGGGCAAAGCGCAGTTGGAAAGTCAGGCACAACGGCTCGCGACCCTCCTCGTGGAGAAAGTTTGATGGGCGTATTGAGTGGACAGCATGCCGTCATCACCGGCGGATCACGCGGCATAGGCGCCGCGATTGCGACGGCGCTCGTCACGGACGGCGCAACCGTTTCGTTGATCGGGAGAGACGGCGCCCGTTTGCAGTCTATGGCCGATCAGTTAGGCCCATCCGCGTACGCCGTGGTGGCTGACGTGTCAGACCGCGCGTCCCTCACGGAGGCCTTTCAGAAGGCCCGAGCGGCTCACGGCCCGATTTCCATCGTCATCAATAATGCCGGTATCGCACCGACCGCACCGTTCCATCGTACCGATGATGCACTTTGGTCCTCGGTACTCGCGACGAATCTGAACGGCACATATTACGGTTGCCAGTTGGCACTTGAGGACATGCGCGCCTTGGGGTTCGGGCGGATCGTCAATGTGGCCAGTATCGCCGGGTTAAAAGGCTACGCGTACTGTACGGCGTACTGCACGGCAAAACACGCAGTGGTGGGATTGACGCGCGCGTTGGCCATTGAACTGGCCCGTACCCCGATCACGGTCAATGCGGTGTGCCCGGGGTTCACGGACACCGACATCGTGCGTGATGCAGCGACGGTGTTGAGTGACAAGACCGGCCGTAGCACCGATGAGGCGGTTGGCATGCTCATCGCCGGAAACCCACAGGGGCGGCTCGTCACGCCCAAGGAAGTGGCTGACAGCGTTCGGTGGCTTTGCCTGCCGAGTTCGGGGGCTATTAATGGACAAACGATTACGATCGCCGGTGGTGAACACGCATGACGCCACCCGATGTGGAAACGCGGGCCACGCAGGACGACCATGAGGCGTTGCGTCTCTGGTTGCGATTACTCGCGACGACGAATTTAATTGAAGGCCATGTGCGTCGTCGTCTGCAAGACGACCACGCCACCACTCTACCGCGCTTTGACTTCATGTCGCAGCTCGATCGGGTGCCGGACGGTCTCAAGATGGGTGAACTGTCGCGTCGGATGATGGTGACCGGAGGCAACGTCACGGGACTGGCGGATGCGCTCGAATCCGAGGGGCTCGTCGCCCGAGAGCCCGATCCGACCGATCGCCGTGTCCAACGGGTGCGACTCACGTCGGCCGGCCGCCGTGCGTTTCGAGTCATGGCCGCCGATCACGAGCGGTGGATCGTTGACTTGTTTTCCGGGCTGAATAAGACCGATAAAGCGCGCCTGTCCGACACTCTTGCTCAATTGAAACAGCACGTCCGCGCGATGGAGGTAGCACTCGCATGAGTATCGATACTGTGAACGATCCACTACTGGACTACCGTCCGCAGCATTTTCAATGGCACGTCAACGATCGCGTCGGTGTGATCACGCTCAATCGGCCGGAACGGAAGAACCCGCTCACGTTCGAGTCGTACGCCGAATTGCGGGACTTGTTCCGTCAGCTCTCGTACACGCAGCTTGTCCGTGCGGTGATCGTCACGGGCGCGGGTGACAATTTCTGTTCGGGCGGTGATGTGCATGAAATCATCGGTCCCCTGACGCGCATGGCCATGCCAGAGCTGCTGCGGTTCACCCGGATGACCGGTGACCTCGTCAAAGCCATGCGGCACTGTCCACAGCCGATAGTCGCTGCGCTGGACGGCATCTGCGCCGGGGCCGGCGCAATGCTGGCATTGGCTTCCGATTACCGCATAGCGACGCCGACGACGCGTACGGCGTTTCTGTTCACGCGAGTGGGCCTCGCCGGGTGCGACATGGGCGCGTGCACGCTCTTGCCTCGTTTAATCGGCCAAGGTCGTGCGGCGGATTTGCTCTACAGCGGGCGCGTACTCACTGCCGAGGAGGGGGAGCGGTGGGGTTTTCATAACCAGATTACGGCACCGGAGTCCTTGCAGAGCGCAGCTCAGACGTGGGCGCGTCAGATCGCCGACGGCCCGTATTTTGCGCACAGTATGACCAAGCGCATGTTGCATCAAGAATGGACGATGGGTGTCGATGACGCCATTGAAGCAGAAGCCCAAGCGCAGGCGATCTGTATGCAAACGGAGGACTTCCGACGCGCCTATACGGCATTCGCAGCGAAGACACGCCCGGTCTTTGAGGGGAATTAAATGACTGCACAACCCGAGCACTGGGACTGGCCCTTTCTGACGGAAGCTCATCGTGAGGTGGCGTCCGAAGCCGCCGCCTTTGCGGCGGCGCTCGCCGGCGAGCATCCGCTCGCAACGACCTCGGCGGTGGATGCCTATTGTCGCGGGCTTGTTTCAGAGATGGGGCGTCGCGGCTTGACGGGCTACTGTGTGCGGGCTGCCGACGGCGGACGTCAACCGGAACTCGATGCCCGCAGTATCTGTTTGATCCGCGAGACCTTAGCGCGCACCGACGGTCTCGCGGATTTTGCATTCGCGATGCAAGGTCTCGGCAGCGGGGCTATCAGTCTCGCAGGCGACGAGGCTCTGCGGCAGCGCTATTTGCCCGGTGTGGCGCAGGGGCGCCTCATCGCTGCCTTTGCGCTTTCGGAGACAGATGCGGGCTCGGATGTTGCCGCCATGACGACGATGGCGCGACGCGACGGTGCCGACTACGTCCTGGATGGCAGCAAGACCTGGATCTCCAATGGCGGTATCGCTGATTTTTATTGCGTCTTCGCGCGTACGGCACCGGGCGCTGCGCGCGCCGACGGCACGGTGAGCGCCTCGGGTATCAGCGCCTTCGTGGTAGAGCCGACCGATCCGGGGTTCTCCATCGCCGAGCGCATCGACTTGATCGCGCCGCATCCGCTTGCCACCTTACGCTTCAATGCGCTCAGGATTCCCGCAACGCGTCTGATCGGGGCGGAAGGAGAGGGCTTTAAAATTGCCATGCGGACTCTCGACGTCTTCCGGACCTCGGTGGCCGCGGCGGCCGTGGGTTTCGGGCAGCGGGCGCTGGATGAAGCGTTGCAGAGGTCGCGGCAGCGCCGTCTGTTTGGCAAAGCCTTGGCCGACCTGCAACTGACACAGGCCGCGTTAGCCGACATGGCAACAACACTCGATGCGGCCCGCTTGCTGACCTACCGTGCCGCATGGCAGCGCGACCGAGGCGATCGCCCGACGCGAGCGGCGGCCATGGCGAAATTGGCGGCCACCGAAGGTGCGCAAGAGGTCATTGACCGCGCCGTGCAGATGCACGGTGGGTTGGGTGTGGTGAGCGGTCAGCCGGTAGAACGACTGTACCGCGAGATTCGCGCCCTGCGGATCTACGAGGGCGCGACGGAAGTTCAGAAACTCATCATCGCGCGTGAACTATTAGATGCAAAAGGGTCCTGATTCGCCATGATTCATCAAATCTTGCAGCCGGCCGGTTGGTCCAAGCCCAAAGGGTACGCCAACGGTATCGCGGCACGCGGCCGTCAGGTTTTCGTCGCCGGCCAAATCGGTTGGGATGGTCAGTGTCAATTCGTCGCTGGCGGATTCGCGGCGCAGGTCCGCCAAGCGCTTTCGAATGTCGTTGCAGTCTTGGCAGAAGCGGGCGCCCGGCCCGAGCACTTAGTTCGGCTGACGTGGTACGTCACCAGTCGCGCAGCCTATCTGGACAACATTGCCGCGGTGGGTCAAGCCTACCGCGATGTCGTCGGTAAGAATTTCCCAGCGATGTCCGTGGTGGAAGTGAGTGCGCTGATGGAAGCCCAGGCCCAGGTCGAAATCGAAGCAACAGCTGTTATTCCGGACGAGGGGCGTTAATCCATGGCGATGTGGCGACCCAAAGAGCGAATCAAGTACGACGCGGACGGGGGGCTCTGGCCAACCGAGGCTATGGCGCAGACCGCGCGGCTGTTCCAGCCGCTGCGCATCGGTGGCATGACCTTGCCTGCGCGCACGTGGGTGCCGGCGATGGTGCCGTGGCGAGCCAGTGAGGATGGGTTCGTCACGCCTGCGGTGATCGACTGGTACCGGCGGTTCGCGGAAGGGCGTCCGGCGGTGATTGTGGTGGAGGCGACCGGTATACGCGATGTACCGAGCGGGCCGTTGCTGCGCATTGGTCACGATCGGTTCATTCCGGGACTACGTGAGCTGGTCGATGCGGTTCGTGAGGCATCGGGTGGTCAGACGCGGCTCCTGATTCAGATCATCGATTTTCTGTCCGTCCGCCGACGGCCCCCGTCGGATCGCTATTACGAGCGCTTCCTGAGGCTGACCGATCGACATCGTGCACAGCTCGGAATGCCCGGGGCTCCTGAGTCGGAGGTGCGCGCAGCACTGTTGGCGCTGGATGAGAGCGCTCGGCGTGCGCTGCTCGATGAACGTGAGCTCGAAGCCCTCGAAAAAGGGCATCGCGAACGGGTCACCGATGTTGAGGCCCCGCATATTGCGGAGTTGCCGCAGACGTTGCCACCGCTCTTTGCAGCGGCGGCCGCTCGGGCGGCTGCGGCCGGTTTCGACGGCGTCGAATTGCATTACGCGCACGCCTACACGATGGCCTCGCTCTTGTCGCGTACGAATACCCGCGCAGACGGTTACGGTACGACGCTCCCTGGCCGCGTCCGACTGCCCCTGGAGACCTATCGCGCCGTGCGCGAGGCGGTGCCGGCCTCTTTTGTGGTGGGCTGCCGCATGCTGGCCGAGGAATGCATCGAGGGTGGCAGCTCGGTCGAGGATGCCGTCCACCACGCTGTCGCGTTCGCCGGCGCCGGTATGGACTTTCTGTCCTTGTCTCGCGGCGGTAAGTTCGATGATGCCCTGGCGCCCAAAGTCGGTGAAGCGGTCTATCCGTACACGGGCCCCTCCGGTTATGAGTGCATGCCGTCGTACTACTCCGATGCACGCGGACCGTTCGGGCGCAACCGCGACGCGGCCGTGGCTATCCGTAGTGCGCTGCGTGCGGCGGGGTACACAACGCCCACGGTGGTGGCCGGCGGTGTGCACAATTTCCAGCAGGCTGAGGCGCTTCTCGCCGACGATGTGGCCGATGTGGTCGGCGTGGCGCGACAGGTGCTGGCCGACCCTGACTTCTTTTTGAAGATACGCAGTGGCTGTGGGGCGGAAGTTCGATTGTGCAAGTACACGAACTACTGCGAAGCCCTCGACGGTCGTCACAAAGAAGTCACCTGCGAGCTGTGGGATCGCGAGGCGTTGGAAGAGCCTGGGGTCACGCGCTCCGCTGACGGGAAGCGTCGTTTGCTCGCGCCGGCGTGGCGACGTTGATCGAGGGGCAGCGCGCGAACAATTAGCAGGTTATGCTCCCCCCGACGGCCACAGAGCCTGCTGTGTCTTAAAGGGGGGGCGCATGTCGAAGATTGATCTGGAGTCGGTGATTGAGTCGGCACCGTTCGGCCGATTGGGCTGGTTGGTCTTGGTGCTCACCACACTGGCGCTCGTCTTTGACGGCTTTGATATTCAATCTATTGCGTTTGCCGCACCCGCGCTCTTTCACGACTGGGCCATCTCCAAGGCAAACTTGTCGGGGGTCTTGGCGTGGGGATTGATCGGCATGGCCGTGGGCGCCTTGGCGATCGGCGAAATTGGTGACCGTTTCGGTCGGCGTTGGGCCACGATCCTGTCGCTCGCGGTGATTGCGATCGCAACCTTCTACACCGCGCGTGCGCAGAACTTGAGCGAATTGGCCTTGTGGCGCGGGCTGGCGGGTATCGGCCTTGGCGGTACCTTACCGAATGCGACGGCGCTGATCGTCGAGTTTTCGAATCGCAAGACCCGCAATTTGGCGGTTGCTGTCACCGTAGTCGGTGTGCCGATCGGGGGCCTGTTAGGGGCGGCGCTGGCTGCACCGATCGTACCCACCTATGGATGGCGGGGTATTTTCATTTTGGGGGCCGTCCTCCCGGCTCTGCTGGCTGTGTGGGCTTTTTTCGGGCTGCCAGAGTCGCCCCGTTTTCTCGCCACACGACCGCAGCGTAGCGCCGATTTGGCGCGTTTGATGAACCGCGTCGTTGGCGCGTCGCGATTCTCCGCGGATGACCGTTGGTTTTTGTCCGGGTCCGAGCAGATTCGCCACGGTGTTCGCGAGTTGTTCCGACCGGTCTACGCGTACAACACGATCATGATCTGGCTCGTCTTCATGACGAACGTATTGACGGTCTATTCCTTCTTCAATTGGACGCCCGCGCTGCTCTCCGGCGCGGGATTGGCGGTCCCGGCCGCGATCAAAGGTTCCTTGTATTTCAACCTCGGTGGTTGCGTCGGCGCAGTGGGTGGCGCGTGGATCATGGGCCGTCTGGGTTCTCGCGTTGTCATAGGCGGACTCGGTGCTATCGGCGTCGTTGCCGTCTTTTGGCTGGGCCAATTGCACATTGATGCGACGATGGCGTTGTGGCCCCTGTACGCGTTGATGGCCGTAGCGGGCGGGTGCATCTCGGGTCTGCAGGTCAATATGTACACCGTCTGCGCGGCCGCCTATCCGACGCATCTGCGCGCGACGGGGATCGGTGCGGGCTTGGCCAATGCGCGGCTCGGCGGCATTTTCTCGGCGTTCACCGGCCCCTTCTTGTTGAGTCTGGGCGGGGGACTTTCGACCTTTTTCACGGGATTGTCGGGGGTGCTGTTCCTGACATTCATCGCCGCTATGTTGATGCGCTGCCATCTTGAGCCCGCCAAAGCGTCCTGATGGCTATGCCGACGTGGCTGCTCATTCACGGTCTCGGTGCCACCGGTGCCGTGTGGCACGGTGTGGCCACGATTCTGCGAGCACACGGCCACACCGTTTATTGCCCTGATTTGGCAGGCCATGGCGAGGGCATTCGTCTGGCGTCCTACTCCGTCCCGGCGTTGGCTCAGCACGTGGCAGAAGCAGTGCCGTCCAACGAGTCGCTGCACGTTTTGGGGCATTCCCTCGGCGGCTACGTCGCGTTGGAATTGGCGAGCGGTCGCTATGGACTCACCGTTGCTACCGCAACGGTCATTGGCACGAAGTTGCATTTCACAGCGGACGAGCGGCAAACGATGACAGAGTGGGCTCGCCGCCCGGTGCGGTCGTTTGCGAGCCGTACCGAAGCCCTCGCCCGTTACCGCCGCGTCGCCGGTCTTGAGCGCGCGACGGTCGATGACGATCCGCACCTACAGCGTGGGGTTCGTGATACGGACGGCGCTTGGACGCTTGCAGCCGATCCGATGAGCTACCTGTTGGAGGCTCCGCCATTTTCGGCACTGCTCGCAGCCGCCCTATGCCGGGTGCAGGCCGCGTGTGGCACTAACGACGCGATGGTTACGCTGGCAGCGCTCCAGGCGCTCGTCCCGGATGCCAGTGCGTTTTCGGGTCTGGGTCATAACGCTCACGTGGAATCTCCGGAGCGTGTCGCGGCCTTTGCCATCACGGCACTGTCGGCCGGTTAGGAGCGCGATTCAGCCGTGCGGCGTGATCCGACGGCCAACATCTGCGACGACCAGCGAGGTGGGGTCGTCTAACTCGTAGGTTCGTACGAGGGTGTTGTCCGGCGCCAGCAAGTAGAGACGGATTGCATGATTGGGTCCTCCGTCTGGCGTCCGTGCAGCGATCCGGTCGGGCGGTAGCACACCGAGCAGCGCTGCGCTGTGCTGCAAACGCGCGCTCGCACCCGTCAGACCGATGATCCGAGGATCAAAGTGTTGTACGTAGGCGGTGAGCACGTCGGGCGTGTCGTGCTCGGGATCAAGGGTGACGAACAAGGGCACGAGACCGTGCAGATCGTCGCCCAGCGCCGCGACGACGAGGTGCATTTTGGTCAGGGTCGCCGGGCAGGCTTCCGGGCAGGCGGTGTAACCGTAGGCGACCAGCTTGTAATGATCCCCTAACCCGAGCGCATCGGTGGTCCGCCCTAGGCCGTCCACGAGTCCGGTGAAATCGGCCACCGTGACGGGTGCAACGGGTCGCTTTAAGGCGCCGACGCCGAGGCCGACGGCAAAGGCGATGCCCATGCCGGCCGCCACGGTGTACCAGACGATCCGCGCGCCCCGGGAAAGTAACCGCCGCCGCGCCGCTGTCATGGGCGGTTCGCTCGGTCGGTCGTAGATACGCAGATCGATCGGCTCGACATATCGTTCTTCAAAACCTCAGAAGGAGTAGTACGCGGTGACTTTGTACAGCTGTTTGGAAATCAGCTGATTGCCGCTCACGTTGTTATAAACCGCAAAACCCGCTTCGGCGTAGACGCGGACTTTCGAAAAGTGCGCCTCGACGCCTGGGCCTACGATCAGACGCGTGTAGCCGGAATCGCCCGGATGACCGTCCGTGCCACCGTCGTGACCGCGATACGCCGCCGTCACTTGGACGAGGGGCGTCAACGAAAACGCATCGGACGAACGTAGGCCTTCAAAGTAGGTGCCCGCGACGCCGATCACTTCATTACCGGGCCGGTAATTGGACTTCGATTGCACGGGTTGCTCCCACTGGCCGCGCAAGAAGTACCCCACTTTGCCATCCTTGGTCAGACGGCCGCGATGAAAGCCACCGAGCAGCAGGTCGGTGCTGCCCGAACCGATCTCCGTGTCCGGATCGAAATTGGCGTAGTTCGAATCGCCCGTGGGTAACTTCAGACCGAAGGTGAGGCCGGAGGACATATCCGGCGAGAAACCCGTGTAGACACCGCGGATTCGGATATCCCCGATCGCGGAGTGGTTGAACGTGCCAATGTTGCCCGAGTCGTCCTCGGTCGTGAACTTACGGCTCCAGTACGGCACGTCCACCTGGATTCCCCAGCGACGGTTGAACATGTACTGCAGTCCGGCGGTGTAGAACTGGGTTTGGATGTGTTTGTCGCCATTATTGTCAGCGGGCGCGGCCGACGTGCCACTCCAGTTGGTGTTCTGGTTCAAAAAATCCGCTTCAATCGACACAACGCCGCCGGCGCCGTCCGGAAACATGGCGCCCGTACCGACGTCAAACACCCCACAGCCGCACGCACAGGCGTGCGCCGCCGTCGGGGCCCATAGGGGTAATGCCGCCAACAACAAGGCGGGTAGACCGCGAGGGATCGCGCGAAAAGTCGTCCGAAAAGGGGTCAAGAACTGCATAAAACTCTCTCGTAACAGGATGGCCGATCACCATCGGCAGGGGCGCTTGTGCGCCGAACATGGTTCAGACGAGAGAGTGGACGGGCGGCGCGCGACCGAGTTGCTGGCGCGTCGGACCCGACAGGGCGATCGCGCGATGGTAATAGGTCGCAGCGGGTACTGCCGGCGCCGGCAGCAGTGTGGCGGCAAGAAACAGCGTGGGAAGCGGGGCGCCTCCAGCGCTTTGCGCAAAGGGACACGAGCGATCCGTATCGCCAGGGTGCTTCGTGTCCACGGCACCATCGTGACCGCAGAAGACGTAGTGGATGCCGCCACCAGCCGTGCTGGCCATAAAGCCGGCAGGGACCATCGCACGCGCGAATAAGAGCGGAAGCAGCGCAAGCGCTACCCATAGCCAAAAGCGACGCGGCGAGTACCCGGACGGAACCATACGATGCGTTTTACCAGCGCTCCACCTGCCCAGCAAGGGGGGCGATCGTGTAGTGCGACTCAGGTCGCGATTTTCGCGCACTCTGCCGCACACGCTTTGCAGGCGTCCGCGCAGGCTTGGCAGGGCGGATGTTCGGAGTGCTTGTTGCACTCTTCTTCGCACGCCCTGCAGACGTCGGCCGCGACCGCCGCGTATTTGGGCAGCAGCGGTGATTGTTGCGCGGCGAGCACCTCAAGCGCGTTGCAGACAGCGATCAGGCTCGTCACCGAGCGGGCGCAGGCCGCCATGGACTTATCGCCGTCGGCGAGGCGATCGAAACAGTGCGCGAGACAGGCATTGGCCGTCTCAACGCAGTGCGCAGCCGAGTGAAGCAAGGGCGACCCGCCATGGTCGTGGTGGTGATCTGCCTTCTCGGCGGACTCGGCGCTCAGTGTCACAGCAGCGAGCGCTGCACCGGTCGCCATCAGTAGGTGTCTGCGATCCATCGTTGATCTCCCCACCAGCGACCGCGCCGGCGTTATGTCCAATAATACCGATGACAAGCCATGCCGATAAGTCCCCCGCGAGCGGAGGCGCTGATCAAAAGAGCGTGGAGATCGCCGACACCACGCGATATCCGTCGTCGACGACCGGAATGGCACGCCATTTGTCGAAGGTCGTGCAAGGGTGTGAAATCCCAAACACCAAGCTATCACCCACCTCAAGGCGGTCGGTCGCCCCGGTCAGGATCAGGTGCTGGTCGTACAGGCCGGCCGCGGTCAGGGGTGCGGGCAGCGGTACCGGCGAGGTGTGCAGCCCGCGTCGGAACCAAGCGGTCGGACGTGGCAGTTCAATGTCGTAGGACACGTCCCGTTTGCCGAGCCCGGCAATCAGGCGGCCCGGCTCGGGGATGGACTGTACGTCGGCCCAGACTTCGAGGGCGGGCTGCAGCCCCAGGCCCAACCGGTCGACACGTGGGGAGCGCGCCCGCATCGCCGCAAAAAAACGGTCGTAGCTACCCGAGTCATGGACGACGTAGCAGCCTGAGCGGAGCACCACTTCGACACGCGGATTTGCGGCGAGCGGGGCTAAGGCATCCGCCACGAGATCAAAAAGGGCAGACCCGCCCGCTGACACCCACAAAGGCCGGTGACCCGTCCATTCGGCTGCAAGGACCGAATTCACGACGGATAAGAGGTCGTCCGTCATACGGTGGGTCACCTCCTGGCCATCAAGCCCCTCGACCGCGATGCCTTCGTACGCCTCCAATCCGACAAAGTCGAGCCAAGGGCTGAGCGTTCGGACGTGTTCAATCAACTCCAGCGCCGCATCTGGCCCGCGGACGCCCGTGCGCCCGCCGCGAATGCCGAGTTCGACCATGACAGCCAACGGCTGGGCGAGTCCCCGAACACGCACGGCCTCCGCGAGCGCCGTCGCGCCGACCGCGGAGTCGACCAAGCAGATCAGCTCAAACGCGGGGTCGGCCGCCAGAAGATCCATCACAAGCGCGATGTTGGCCGTCCCGACCAACTCATTGGCCATCAGGACGCGTCGGACGCCGAGCCGGTGATAGATCTTGACGTGGTGTGCCGTCGCAGCCGTGAGGCCCCACGCCCCGTCTTCCAGTTGCATGGCGAAGATTTCGGGACTCATCGTCGTCTTGCCATGCGGCGCGAGGCGCATCCCGGTGGTGGTGATGAACTCGCGCATCCAGGCCCGGTTATGGTGCAGGCGTGAGGCCCGTAGCACCGCACACGGCAGGGGGAGGTCGCCGGCCAGCAAGCTCAACCCTAATTCGGCGAGGTGCGCGACCGGAACGCCTTCCGCGCGCAAGGGGAACCCTTTCAGACCCCAATCGACGTTCGTCATCAACGCTCCATCGGTCATGATTATCGTTCCCGACGACGTGAAATACGATCCAGCACGATGGCGAGGAGCACGATTGCAAGACCGGCCTCAAAGCCCATGCCAACCTGTACGGTGTTGAGTGCGCGCACGACGGGTACACCCAGTCCACCGGCCCCTACCAATGCAGCGATCACCACCATCGACAGGCACAGCATGATGCACTGCGTCACGCCTTCGAGGATCAGTGGGAAGGCGGAGGGCAATTCGATTTTTGTCAGGCGCTGCCAAGGCGTCGCGCCGAACGCGTCGCCCGCTTCTAGCAACGCGCGAGGGGTGGACGCGATGCCCAATTGGGTGAGCCGCACCGGTGCCGGTAAGGCGAAGATCACCGTCGAGATGATCGCCGGTACCACACCCAATCCGAACAGCACGAGCGTCGGGATCAGATAGACAAACGTCGGTAGCGTCTGCATTAGATCGAGCGCCGGCCGTAATGCGGCGTGCAGACGTGGGCGATGCGCGGCCGCGATACCGAGCGGTATGCCGAGCGTGATGGTGATTAACGCGGCGACCAGCACCAGCGCAAGGGTCTCCAGTGTTGCCGCCCAGTAGCCCTGATTCATGATGAACATCAGCGCCATCGTGACGAACAGCGCGAGTTTCCACGATCGCTGCAACCACCACGCGAGAGCCGCGAAACCGATGATCATTACCATCGCGGGAACCGAGCGTAACGCTGTGACGGCCAGCGACACGCTCCCGTTGGTAACGGCCGAGATGGTGCTGAAGACGCCAGCGCCGTGACGTTTGATGGCGTCGATCGCGGTTGCGATCGCTGCGCCGACCGGAATCTTGTGATCCGACAACCAAGCCTCGACCCCATCACCGGTGAAGAGGCGACGCGGACCGGTCGTGCGCGCAGGCACATGCCCATCATAGGTGGTCACGCCTTCGAGCCAGGCGGAGCGGACGTCCGGATGCGCGCCAAGCCAGGCTCGTGCGGCGACCTCCACGGCAGTACCGGATTGGACAGACAGCATCAGTTCGTCTTCACCGCGCGTCGTGAATTCGACGTTGGCAAGGAAGCGTCCGAGATTGGGGCACCGTTGTGCCAGGCCACGTCGGGTGAGTGTCCAGACGGTTGCTCCGCCGTAGTTCGGTCCGAACGTCGCATCGCCGCCGCTTAGGTAGCGAATGGGGAACCGCATGTTCATCGGGTGCGGCTCCCAAGCCAAGAACACGATCGGGGAACGGGTAGCCACCGACCGTTCGACCTCGGCCAACATACCCTGTTCACTCGAATCGACGAGGCGAAAATCACCGAGCAGGAACTCGTTCCGATCGATCATGCCCTGCACGATCCGATTGCCGTTGTTGCCCGGTTCAATGCCGTAGATCCGGTGCCCTAAGCGATCGGCGAATCGGTGGATGTCTTTAAAGTCGTGCAGACCCGCGGCGTACAGGTAGTCGGGTACGGCGAGTGTGAACTTCGCACCGGTCAGATTCGCGCGGATGATTTCGATGGAGCCGTCATCGATGTATGGACGACGAGTATCCACTTGCGCCGGCATCCAGTTGCCCAGAAAGGCGTCGATACGCTCACTTTTCATCGATTCGTACGTGACCGGCACGGACACGAGCGTGGCGCGCGGCGCGTAACCGAGATCCTCGAGGGTCACCATGACGAGCGTAGTCGTCGCAGTGACGTCGCTCCAGCCCACATCGGCGAAGTGCACTTCCCGACAGGATGGTGGCTCAGCCACCAATCCCGCCGCCGCCGGTGCAAACGCCAGCAGTACGGGCGCGCTAAGCGCCGAGACGAGGGAACCGAGCCATTGCCTCGAGATCATTGAGTTCCTGATCATTGCGGATGTAGGCCTTCGTAGCGTCCTGAAACGGCTGATGGTCCCACGGTGTGTAGCGACCCTGGCGGAGGGCATCGTAGACGAAATGACGTCGTCGCTGACTGGCGAGCACGTTTTGGTGAAGGGTCGGGAGATCCCAACGCGATGCAATCTCGGCGCGATAGGCTGCGACCCGTTCGGCATAGGCCGGTTTGCCTGCAAGATTCTCGCGCTCGTGCGGATCACTGACCAAGTCGTATAGCTGATCGGGGTCGACCGGACAGTGCACGAACTTCTCACGGCCGCGTCGGATCATGATGATCGGCGCTATCGATGCTTCACCCATAAATTCGCCGATAACTTCATCACGGACGGGTCGACCTTCGAGCGCGGGCAGCAAGCTTTGCCCTTCAATGGGTACGATCGGGCGGAACGGTTGCCCCGACGCGATCTCAGCCAGCGTTGGGACCAGATCGACCAGAGAGGCATGCGTCGGAACCCGTCGAGCCGGAAAACGGCTCGGTGCGTGTACGATCAACGGAATGCGGGACCCGCCCTCGAAGAAGGTCATCTTGAACCACAAGCCGCGCTCGCCCAGCATGTCACCGTGATCGGAGGTGACCATCACGATGGTGTCGTCCGCCATCCGTGCGTCTTTGAGCGTCTTCAACAAGATCCCGACCTGATCGTCCACGTAAGCGATGGACCCGTAGTAGGCGCGCCGTGCGGCGAGCACCTGTTCGGGCGTCGGGGTCTTTTCCCCTAAACCGATCACGTGGTGGATTCTCTTCGAGTGCGGGTCCAACTCCTCGTACGGCATAGAGACCGACGGTGGGGGAATCTCTACGCCCTCGTAGCGATTCCAGTACTCGTCCGGTGTCGTGTACGGGTCGTGCGGATGCGTCATCGATACGACCATGAAAAAGGGCCGCGCGTCATTCCCTCGCGCAATATCGAATAGCTTCTGTCGGGCCATGTAGACGACTTCGTCGTCAAAGTCGACCTGATTTGTGCGGGTGCAGGGCCCAGCCTCGGTCACGGAGTTCATCACGTGATACCACGACAAGCGTTGCTCGAAGCGCTCCCAATCCGGCGTCCAACCGTAATCAGCCGGGTAAATATCGGTCGTGAGTCTCTGCTCGAAGCCGTGCAACTGGTCGGGTCCGCAAAAGTGCATTTTCCCCGACAGGTAGGTCTGGTATCCCGCCGCACGGAGGTAATGCGCGAAGGTGGGGACGTCGGCAGCGAATTCGGCCGCGTTGTCGTACGCGCCGATGGCGGACGGCAATTGCCCCGACATCATCGAGAAGCGCGAGGGTGCGCAGAGGGGGCTGTTTGTGTAGAAGGACTCGAAGACGACCCCTTCTCGGGCCAATTGATCGATGTGCGGCGTTTGCGCCGTTTGGCCGCCGTAGCAGGCCAGCGCGCCAGCGGTCAATTGGTCGGCCTGAATAATCAATATGTTGGGTCGCTTTGACATGATGTCCGAGCCTAGTACGCGAAGAAATTTGATCCTCGCACGATTTGGTCGCGGACTCGCGGTCCGATTGCGCCGCGATAGAGCGTGATTGCGGCGTCCGGCGGGTCAGTGGGAGACTGCGTCTTGGCTACACAGGGATTTGCCATGCACGATCGGATGCTCCGCACTGTCACGCTGTTCGGGCTCTTCGGGGTCCTCTTCGGTACGGTCTGCGCCGGCGCGCTGGCAGAACCCCTGTCGATCGACGCTTTAGCGTCTCGCCCGGCCGTCTCGCAAGTGGGGATCTCACCCGACGGGCGCTACCTATCGTTGATCAAGACCAGCAAAGGTAAGGCCGGCGTGGTGATCATCGATCGCCTGCACCCGGACGTGGCCGCGCGCGTCGTCATGTCCGAACCGCCCAATTTTCTGTTTCGATGGTGCAAGTTCGCGACCAATGAACGCCTGCTGTGCGGATTGTCTGGACTGGATCGCGAGCGGGGTGTGGTGTTCGGCGTAACCCGCTTGGTCGCCGTGGACGCGACGGGTGAAAACCTATTGGTGTTATTGCAAAACTCCAGCATGGTGCAAGGGCAGTTCCTTGACCGAGTGTTGCAATGGCACACCGGCCTACCGGATGTCGTGTTGATCGAAGCGGATGAGGGCTTTGACGCACGCGGGGACCACGGTGCGGAGGTCGGTGTCATCGGTGATGTGGGCACGCACGCTCAGCCGGCCGTCTTCGAACTCAACATTCGCACCGGTCGACTCAAGATGCGGCAGCCCTCCCATCTACCGATTCGAACGTGGTTAACGGATAACACCGGTGCGGTACGCCTCGGTTTTGGTGTTTCGGGAACGAGCGAGACGTATTACGCGAGACTCGAGGGCGAGTCGGAACTCAAACGCATCGAACGGTGGGAGGCATTTAGTCGCGATAGGGAATTCACGCCGATCGCGTTTTCGGCCACGCAACCCAACGAAGTCTACGCGTCTGCAGCACATGGCGATCACGAGGCGTTGTGGCGTTACGACTTGAGCGGGAAAACAGAGCCGGAGCTTGTGTTCTCCAGCACGCGGTTTGATATTTCAAATTATCAGTTCGCCCAAGACGGGAGCCTCGAGGGCGTTGCGATAGAAGGCGAGAAACCAGTCTTTTATCCGGTGGATGCGCGCACTGCGGATATGCAGGCGGTCATCAATAAGCTGTTACCGGACACGTACAACACGATTGCCGGCTCGTCAGAGAATCATCGCGTCTACGTGATCGAATCGCGTAGCGACAAAGCCCTACCGGCCTTTCGGGTTCTCGATCTCGATACGAAGCGCTTAACGAACCTCAATCCGACGCCAACTGAATTGCCTACGACCGCGATGTCCTCCATGCAGCCGATCCAGTATCCAGCGCGCGATGGAACGTCGATTCCGGGCTATCTCTCGGTTCCGCCAGGTAAAGAGCCGAAGCATTTGCCGCTGATCGTCATGCCGCACGGCGGTCCTATTGCTCGCGACGATTGGGGATATTTCTTCTTGACCCAATTCCTGACCTCGCGTGGTTACGCCGTACTTCAAATGAATTTCCGTGGTTCGAGCGGATACGGTCCGGATTGGTTCTTTGCCGCCCATCAGGACTGGGGCGGATTGACCTACGAAGACGTAACCGATGCGACGAAATGGGCCATAGCGCAGGGGATTGCGGACCCCGAGAAGGTCTGTATCGTCGGCTGGAGTTTCGGCGGTTACGAAGCGTTCCTCGGCGCACAGCGGAATCCGGAGTTATACCGCTGCGCTGTCAGCATTGCGGGTATTGGGGATCTCGCCATGCTCTACGATGACGGCTACCACTGGATCGATTCTAAGATCATTCAGCGGCAGATTGGCACCGATCGCGAGAAGCTCCGCCGCGATTCGCCCCGCGAGCACGCCGCAGACTTCCAAGTGCCGGTGCTGTTCTTTCAGGGTGATATGGACGCGCAAGTTCAGTCGCACCAAGGGGATGCGATGGACAAAGCGCTGACGAAGGCCGGCAAAGTCCATCGCTACGTGAGATTGCCCGGCGCAGACCACTCACTGCACAAAGAAGCCGATCGTGCGTTAATGCTGCGTGAGGTCGAAGCGTTTCTCGCGAAATACGCGCCGGTCCAGCCAAACCCGTAACGGCGTTTATAATGGCGGCCTACCGTTTGGAAGGCCGCCATGAATCCCACCGCTTCGATTGCGCTAATCACCGGCGCCGGCAGCCCTGATGGCATCGGCTTTGCGGCGGCTCGGGCGCTCGGTCAAACCGGCTGCCGGCTGGTCATCGCGGGACTCGGTCCGAGAATCCATGAACGTGTGGCGGAGTTGGCCCTGCTGGGTCTGCACGTACAGGGCTTTGCCGGCGACCTGACAGATCCAAACGCGGTGTCCGCGTTGATGGAACTCGCGGGAGACGTCGATATCCTCGTGAACAATGCCGGGATGGCGTCGGGCGGCATCATCGACGCACAGGTTCCGGTGTCGGATATGACGCTCTCGCTCTGGCACGGCATCGTTAATCGCAATCTCACCAGTGCGTTTTTGGTCTCGCGCGCGGTACTGCCGGGCATGCAGGCGCGTGGCTACGGGCGCATCATCAATATCTCGTCCACCACCGGGGCCGTCGCGGGCGTGGCGGGGGACGCCGCCTACGCGGCGGCAAAAGCCGGCATGGTGGGTTTCACTCGCTCACTGGCGCTGGAAGTCGCGACGGCCGGGATCACCGTGAACGCAGTCGCTCCGGGCTGGATTGCGACGGGATCCCAGACGGAGGCGGAACAGGCGGCAGGTCGAGCGACGCCGCTCGGTCGGTCCGGCCGACCGGAGGAAGTGGCGGCCGCGATTGCGTTTCTCGCGGCACCGTCCGCGTCCTATGTCACCGGTCAACTGCTGGTCGTGGACGGCGGTAATTCGATAGTGGAGTCGCGGGCATGACGAGAACCGTATTGGTGACGGGCGCAGCCGGCGGTATCGGGTCGGCGGTCGCGGCGCGATTTCACCGCAGCGGTGATCGCGTCTTGATCACCGACCTGCCGGGGGACGGACTGACGGCGGTGGCAGAGCGCCTCGGTGTCCCGGCGCACGGCGCGGATCTCCGGTCGGTCGACGCTTGCCGCGGAGTCGTCGATTGGGCAGTCGCAACGACCGGCGCACTCGACGTGCTCGTCAATGTCGCCGGTGTGTGGCGAGAAGGTCCCACCGAAGACACCACCGAAGCCGATTTTGATTTGGTGATGGGCGTCAATTTCAAAGGTCTGTACTACACCTCCGCCGCCGCGATACCGCATTTGCGGGCCCGCCAGGGCCTCATCGTCAACCTGTCGTCCGATGCCGGTGTTCAGGGGAATACGGGCGCTGCGTTGTACTGTGCCTCAAAAGGGGCTGTGTCCCTGTTTACCAAGGCGCTTGCGCTTGAGTTAGCGGGGGACGTACGCGTGGTCGCGGTTTGCCCCGGCGACGTGAAGAGCCCGATGCTTGAATTTCAGGCGCAGCGGTACGGTGAAGGAGATCCCGACGCGTATTATCGGCGACTCCTCGCCGGCTATCCGCAGGGGCGGCGCGCCCGCTTCATCGAGCCGGATGAGATTGCGTCCTTGATTGAGTATCTCGCACGGCCCGAAGCGGCGCCGATTACGGGTGCGTTACTGTCCATTGATTTCGGTTATTCCGCCGGCAAATAGCCCGGCGCTGGAGTGTGTGCTTATGAACCGTAGACCGTTATTGCTGGGCGTGGTGCTCAGCCTTGCGCTGATCGCCCGTCCGGCGTGTGCCGGTCGTGCGGCGGTGGCCACCGCCGATGCACACGGGACCGCGGCCGCGGAGGAAGTGCTCCGCGCCGGCGGTAATGCCGTCGACGCGGCCGTAGCGGCGGGCTTCGCATTGGCGGTCACTTATCCCGAGGCAGGCAATCTCGGGGGCGGCGGATTTGCGACGGTTTCCCTCGGTGGCAAAGCCCTGTTTTTGGATTTTCGGGAAATCGCACCGCATCGGGCAACGGAGCGAATGTATCTCGACCCTGCCGGGAATCCAATCCCGGATTCGAGCACTGTCGGCGCACGCGCCGCAGGGGTGCCAGGTACGGTAGCTGGCCTCTACGAGTTACACCGTAAGTACGGGGTGCGGTCTTGGGCAGAGGACTTGGCGCCAGCAATCAAGCTTGCGCGGGAAGGGTTCGTCGTGTCGCGCAATCTGGCCGACGGAGCAGCAGAGACCGCCCGTGGATTGAACGGCCGGACCAATTTTGCTCGCTATTTTCACTTGAAAGCCGGCCAGCGGTTTCGGCAACCGGAACTGGCAACGGTCCTGGAGCGTATCTCGCGCGATGGGCGCGATGGCTTCTATAAGGGCAAGACTGCCGAGGCGATCGTAACGTACATGCGCGACGCGCACGGACTCATTGATGCGGATGATTTACGGGCGTACGAGCCGACGTGGCGGGCACCGCTCGAAGCAGATTTCGACGGCTATCACGTCATCACCGCGCCGCCGCCGAGCTCGGGTGGCATCGCGCTGTTGCAATTACTCGGGATGCAGGCTGCGCGCCATGCCGATTTTGTGGGCGTGACCGCCAATTCCGCCGACTACGTGCATCGGGTAGCGGAATTGGAAAAGCGCGTGTACGCAGATCGGGCGGAGTATCTCGGCGATCCGGATTTTGTCACGGTACCGGTGTCCGCATTGCTGGATCCGGCGTATCTCACGCGACGGGCCGCCGAGATGAACCCGCTGCGCCCGACGCCCACCGCTGAAGTGTTGCCGGGTCTCAAAGAACACCATCAAACGACCCACTATTCGATTCTGGATCGGGATGGCAATGCGGTGGCCATCACCTACACGCTGAACGACAGTTTCGGCAGCGGTGCGGTCGTACGCGGTGCGGGATTTTTGTTGAACAATGAGATGGATGATTTTTCCATCAAACCTGGCGTCCCCAATCTGTACGGTGTGGTCGGCGGTGATGCCAATGCCATTGCGCCTGGAAAACGCCCACTCTCATCCATGACGCCGACGATCATGACGCGCGACGGCAAGGTTGCGTTGGTGATTGGGACCCCCGGCGGTTCGCGGATCTTTACGACGGTTTTCCAAGTCATGGATCACTGGCACAACGCCGGCCTGTCGCTGTCGGAGGCGATCGCGATGCCTCGGTTCCAGCATCAACTGTTGCCCGATTCGATCATTTTCCTCGAACCGAATCGCTTTTTGGACGCGTCGGTGATGAAAGATCTGGCGATGCGTGGCTACCGATTTGAAGATCAGGGTTGGCCAATGGGCGACGTCCAAGCCATTTCCGTGAGCGACGGTCACGTGGACGCGGTGTCGGATCCGCGTGGGCGCGGCGTTGCCGTTGTGATTCCTAAAGAAGGACCCTGTCCATGCAAGTTGCCGTAGATATCAGTTTGTATCCGCTGAACGGGCACTACGTTCCGCCGATCAAGGACTTCATCGTCCGATTGAATGCACGGCCCGGTATCACCGTCGTGACCAATCCGATGAGCACACAAGTGCGCGGTGATTACGACGTGGTGATGGCGGCATTGAACGCCGAGATGCGCAACACGCTGGAGGGCCCCAACCGAGCAGTCTTCGTGATGAAGGTGCTCGGGGGAACTGTGACCAGCCGCGAAGACTAAGCGCGTTTCGGCCACCGTTCGTTGCCAGAGCGCATGAGCGTCTCTGGCAATCGGATGTCGAAGCGGCTCCGTATCAGGGCGTCAACCTCGGGGCTGATATAGCTCGGATAATGCGACGCCATAATCTCCGCCACCCGTTCGCGAGCTCGCTCGATCAGATGCGGTGAGCCGCGGTACTCCCATTCCGACAGAGACGTGCGATCGCCGACCGCCGGATAGAGGTATTCGCTTTGCATCAGTTGCAGCGTCTGCGGGGCACCCAAGTAATGCGCCGGACCGCGCACAGTCTCGGCAATGACGTCAAAGGAGAGCGTCTCTTCATTGACCTCGATACCGCGTAGGGTTCGTTGAACAGCACCAATCAGATCGTTGTCGAGCAGCATGGATTCGAGCGAGCAGCCCATGAGGCTGCCCATCATGCCGGCCGACTCGCAAATCATGTTGCCGCCGGCGAGTGCGGACAATGCGATCGTCAGGCCTTTCTCATAACCGGCCTGGTAGTCCGGTCGCTTGGAGTCCGTCATGCCGGCGGCGACAACCCCCGGTAGGCCAAAGTGGCGCGCGAGCTGACTGGCCGCTGCCTGAAGGACCGCTTCTTCACCGCTGCCGCCGGTAAACGCCCCGGTTCGCAAGTCAGCCACGAAGGTCCAGGCACCGAAGTCGATGGGATGCCCCGGGTTGATCAGGTTGGCGAGAACCACGATCGCCAGGGCTTCCGCCGTACACTGCGCGAGGGCGCCCGCCAACGCGGCTGGCGCAGTGGCGCCCGACTGCGGTGCGGTACAGGCCGAAATCGGCAGGCCCCGACGTGCCGCTTCGCACAGCACGGCCGACGTGTCTGGGCCGAATCGCAGCGGCGACACCACCGGGCACACGCCAATGGCCGCAAAGGGACGTTCGCGGAAGCGGCCTTCGCCGCCCAACACTGCATCAAACAGGGCCTCGACGTCAGCGACGGTGGCCGGATCCGCAAGCGAGATACTAAATGGCTTGGTAGTCGCGGCAACACCGGCGTAGGCAATGTTCAGGCTGTGCAGACGAGCGTCTTCACAGATATCGTTTGCCACTACGGTCTGCCCGCAAAAATCGATATGGTCGAGATGGTCGGCCAAGCGGAAAAAGTCGTAAAGGTCGATCAGCTGTGACGGCCGGTATTTGCCCGTGATGGGGTCCACGACGCGGACCGCTTCGCCGGAGGTGGCGAAATAGACCCGGTCTCCACCCGAGCGGATCGTGCGTGCGTCGTCGCGTCCGTAGTACACGAGCTCCCGGCAGGCACCCGCCAACAGATCCTCGACCAGTGCGCGCGGGAAGCACAGACGCCCGTCGGCGTTCAGGTGTGCGCCGCCGGCGAGCGCGTAATCGCGGACCTCGTCGGTAAACGCACCGAAGCCGATTTTCTCCAAGATCCGGAATGCGGTATCCGCGATCTGACGAAGATCGTGCTCGGAGAGGGGGCGGTAGAGTCCGCCGTGCAAGCCGGGTCGAACGGCTGCCGAGCGAGCCCCCGAGCGGCGAGCAGCCATCAGGGCCTCACGGCCGCGGCTGCGAATCGGACGGTCAGGATGTGTCGACATACGAGGTCTCCGAATCAATAAATGAATGAACGCTCATTCATTGAAAGATCCTAACATCTTAAATAGAATAGTGAAATGAATTCATTGAACAGTGTTCAGGCTCTCGAATTAAGCTCCGATCGGGATGCTTTGCGGCGACGCGAACGGGAGCGTCGTTTGATTGAGGCGACGCTTGATAGCATTGCGACTCTCGGACTGCGCGAGACGACGGTTCAAGACATCGCGGCGCGTGCCGGCATGGCGGTGGGATCCATCAGCCAATACTTCGACGGCAAAGAGGCGCTCTACACCGCGGCCTTGGACGCCATCGCCACCGAGTTCGCCGCCCATGTTGCGGACCGGTTGGCTCAAGCGGGAACGACGCCCGCGGGGCGGCTGCGTGGGTATGTGGACGCCTACTTCGACGCGGCAACGGGCCAGCGGCGCAAAGTGGCCGTCTGGTTCGCTTTCTGGGGCGAAGTCCGTGCCCAGCCGCAATACCGTTCCGTGTGCGAGGAGCACGACCGCAATCACGACCTGACGGTGCAAGGATTGGTTCGGGATGTCCTCACGGCAACCGGCGAGGACGTTACCGATGCCCCGGCGTTGGCGAAATTGGTGACGTCGACGTGCTACGGATTGTGGCTCGAACTGCTGACGGGCAATCCGAAACCGAGTCGGGCGGCATTGCACGCCTTGGCCTACCGGCAATTGGCCGCGCTGTTCCCGTCACTCGCCGGACAGTTTCAGCGACCGACCTAGCGGCGACGGAGGATCCCAAGGGCCGACAGCAGGGCGACCGCCGTGACTCGGTGCCGTGCTGACGGCTAGGCGGACGATGGTGACCATCCTTCCGCCTGCGCTGTACAACGCGAGACTCAGGTGCCGTTGACGAACGGAATCAACACCTGCGAGAAGGCGTCCGGCTGCTCCCAGAACGGATTGTGGCCGAGACCTGGGAAAATATGCACACGGGCTTTGGGCAGCGCTTCGATGAGCGAGCAGCGATCACGGGGCCCAAAAATCGGATCTTTTTCACCCCAGAGCATCAACGTCGGTGCGTCGATCTTCGGCAGCGTGGCCTGAAGATCCGAACCCGACAGGCCTTGCTCGAGTACGGCCAGCCAGACCTTGACCGGCATCTGCGCGGAATCGACGCGCTGCCGGCGAATGAACTCCTCCGGTACGGGAGTCGGCGAACTCCACCATTCCTTCATCCACGGCGAGTCCGGATCGATGGGATCCTTCAGCTTGACGATCTCGCTGCGAAAATCCATCGTCGGAACGCCGTCATCCGGGCACGAGGCGCGGTGGCCACCGGTGGAGGACACGAGAACGAGTTTCTCGGTCCGTTCCGGCCAGAACTCCGCAAAGGTCTGGGCAATGATGCTTCCCAGCGAATGGCCGACGATCGTCGCGCGCTCAATCCCGAGGTGATCGAGCAGCAGTTTGACGTCGTAAGCAAAGTCAATTCGGTCATAGCAGCACTCGGGCTTACTCGATGCACCGTGACCACGGATGTCGACGATGATGAGGTGCCAGGACGGATCGAGCGACGACACGAGCGGTGCCCAGTCGCGAGCGCTATCGGTGTAGCCGTGGACGAGCACGACGGGTCGACCCTGAGCCGGGCCCATCTCAATGACGCCCATCGTGATGCCGTTTGGCAGTACGACCGTGTGCTTCAATCGGTCGAAGCCGTCGATATCGAGCGCGGCAGGCGCCGACATGGCGATTCCCGATACGGCAAGGCATGCCAGTGCGAGTAGGCGCGGCAGGAGACGGTGCAAGGTCATGGCAGAACTCCGTGATCGGAAAAACATTAGTGCGGCGCCTTAGGGGTTGGCTCGAGCGGTTCGATGCGGAACGAGAGCAGATCCACGGTGTTTGCAGCACCCGAGTCGCCACCGCGACTCGCAGTGTAGTGACGGAAATGCTCCAAATACGACATGTTCATCGCATCGCTCAACGTCACGCGACACGACTCCCCCGCTCGCCCCGAGAACTCTACCGGCGTGGAGCGACCGCGGCGTACGGCATCGCCGAGTTGCGGCAGCACAACGGTATCGTCCTTAACGCGGTCGGCACAGACGATGTGCACAGCTTTGACGCCTGCGGTAACGCCCGTGTTGATCAACCCGTCGTTGCGAAAGGCGATCGTCAGTCGCTGCTGGCCGGTCACGCCTATCGCTGCATTGAACGACAGCGTCGCCTCTGGGGCACCCCACAGAGCGAGACGCGCCGGATCCGCGGCGCGTACGGCGGGCCCGTGCGTTTCAATCGCAGGGTCCACCGCCGCCAATTCAAACACGCCATCCGTGGCACCGATACACCGCTCCTTCGAGGGCAGCGACCCGCGCCCATCCGACGCACGCACGCGCAGCGTGTAGCATGCCGCGCCGTGGTGCGGCGGAAGCCGGTCACGCGCGATACCTTGTGTGCCACGGCCGACGCGAACGCCGTCCCGCCACAACTCCCATGTGAGCCCAGGAGCCATGCCGGCCACGGCGATGCGTACCTTGCCCGCATCCTCTGCGACCGCATCGATCGAAGGCGGCGCCGGTGCGTACACACGCGCGTGTTCACTGGGTGTCAGCGCGTGAGCATCGCCGACGTGCAGCGGTTCAAAGGGATGCCAGGCGGTCGGTCGAACCCGCAATAAAACGTCAATGCGAGCCGGTGGGCGGTGCGCATCGAGGAGGGCGCCGAGTGCGACCACTTGACCGTCGAACCTCAGCTCTGCGGCTTCCAACCAGTCGTGATCGGCGACGTGCGCCGGAAAGTGCAGGACAACATCGGTGTGCCCGCCCTCAAGGCCAAGACCGTTGAGCGTCCATGCTGATGCGCCTTGGGGGATGTCCCCGGTGATCAGGGCCGGAAACGACGGGCTCACGTGGATGCCGTCGATCTCCGATGCGATACCGAAGATGTCACGTACCACCAGATCGAGCATCGCTGTCACGGACCACAATTGCGAGGCGGAGTTGATCACAGGCCCTGTGTAGGCGCCATCCTCGAAATGAGGAGAAAGCGTCAGAAACTCCGCGTTCTCTTGGTTTGACAGCGCAAGAGCCGCTCCTCGGATCAAGGATCGCGCATACGCAATCGTGTGCGGCCCGTCGTGAGCGCGCTCCGCCGCCCGAACTGCATAGGCTGTCACAAACGGCCACACAGCGCGGTTGTGGTAAATCGGCGCAGTTTCCTGCTCAGGCCAGATGACCGGTGGGCCACCGTCACTCGTTGGGTACGCCGTGAGCATCCGTTGTGCCGAGGCGTCGTCGAGTAGACCCGCTTCCTCCATCAATGCCAAACCCAGCAAGTCATACGACTCTATGGGCGCGCGGTCGTGGAACAGGAAACTGGCGTAAAGCCCGTTGTTCAGTTGGCCGAAATGGCGCCGAATCGCCACGGCAAGATCTGCAGCCTGCTGCTTGAACATAGCTTCGCGCGGGTCGTGGCGGCGCGCCGCCAGAGTGGCCGCATCGCGCAAGGCAAGGTAGTGCAGGACGTTGGTCGAAAGCGCGTACGAGGAGGCGATGGCCAGTGTGTCATCCCGCGTCCAGATCGGGTACGTCTGTTCACGCCAATCGAGGAAGGATGTCTCACCGCGGTACAGTCCGCTGTCCGCATCGTAGGTGTGGCGGCGTTCCTGTCCGAGCGTATCGACCGCCGTTTGGAAGACCTCGTTTTCCCATGCGAGGGCGGCGTCCGTGGGTAGGAGCGGGATGAGTTTGACCGCTGCGTCTAACCAAACCACACGATCGGAACTGATGGGCCAGCTGCCGCCGCTGCCGGTGTCCTGCGCCACACTCCGTTCGTTCGCATGGCCTTGCGCGACAACGCCAGCATCCAAGCCGGATAATTTGAAGGCGAGCGAATTGCGTGCGCGCACGGGGTCCAAGAGACCGCCGCCTAAGTCTGTGGAATAGGAAGTGTCGCGCGTCCAGACGTAGGGCCACTTTACGCCCGTCTTGAAACAGTGACAGGCGATCGGCGCGCCGTGGTCGAATTGGCCGTCTTCGACGGAATCGACAGAGTTGGCGGCCGCCTCTTCCAGCGCCATGGCATAGAGGCCATCGAGGTAGGTGTCAGCGGTGCGCACGCGGGGGCGCTCCGGGGACTCGGCGACGTGCCGACGACGCAGGGTGCCATCCGGATCCCGGACCGAAAAATTGTACGCGGCGGCACCCTCGGTTGGACCTGCCCGTTCGACCGTCGCTTGCCGTCCTGCGAACTCGAAGCCGTTCGCCTGCACGGCAATGGCATAGAACAGACTGGCGCTTAGCGCGACGCAGCGTATCGACATGAGTGACCCCCCGCGACCGAAGCCGCCATGATCGCCCGCGCGGAGGGCTGCGGCAACCAACTTGGCTGGCGTCTGGCGTCCGGAGCGCTAGAATCGGCAGCGACCGCTCTGATTCCGAGGTGTCTTCGTGCCTTCCATGCCCAATGATGACTCGACGTTGCCGCAAATAGCGGCGCTTGGCCTGATCATGGCGGGCCTCGGGCTCATCGGCATGACGGCCGGTGATCTGCCGGGTATCGCCGAACAACTGGCCGCGCCGCGCTGGTTGATGGGCGCGATCGGGGGTGTACTGGTCGGTAGTGGCTTACAGGCCGGTAGCGTTGCCTCCACCGCACATCCCACCCGTTTGTCGCGCTGGGTGGTCTTGGTCGCGCTTTCGGTCGTTGGGATCGTCTTGAGTCGATTGTCGGATCTCACGCGCTCGGCCCTGGGTCACGGGCCGGAGCTGCCGCTCGGATCGGCATTGAATTCGGCCGCGCGGGTGCTGTTCGGCATCGGCATCGGTATCGTCCTCGGCTGGGTGGCCTACGAGGGTTCTCGCGGCCGTAAGCGCGGCTGAACGAACGGGACGCTCCCTAATTAGCGTCCGAAACGATCGCGTAAACGACCGAGTGTGACACCCAGATGGACCCCGACACGCCAAAACCGATGCATTGGAATTTTTGGTACGGCTGTGATCGGTAACGGGAGTCTGGAAAGATCGTCGTGAGCCACAGCTTCCGCTAAGGCGGCGCCGAGCCGCGTTCCCATGGCAACCCCGCGCCCGCTATACCCCAGTGCGATCAGTAAGCCCTGTTGGGGAGCGTGTACGCGCGGATAGAAATTTGGCGTGAGCGCGAACTGTCCGTTCCACGCGTGTGTCCATTCCAATGCGGCCAAATCAGGCCACAGCTTACGGACGTGATCCGTTAAGTGGCGGTGATCGTGGATGTCGCGGACGGGACGCTGAACCCCGCGTCCGCCGATCAACAAACGGCCCGAAGCATCGATGCGGTAATACGTGGTGACATGTCCGGATTCATAAACCACTTCGCCGCCCGCGAGAATCCGACGTCGGACGCCATCGGGGAGCGGAGCGCTCGCCAGCATCGAGCTGTAAACCGGTACAAAACTCTGGCGTAAGCCGCTCCACAATCCGTCGCTGTAACCGTCGGTGGCGATCAGGACCTGTCGCGCAATGACCGCGCCCTGATGCGTCGCAACGCGCCAGCCATTGCCGGACGGTGCGATCGACAAGGCTTGACTGCGCCCGGTGACCAAGGCGCCGGCGGAACTGGCCGCTTGTGCAAGGGCGCGGGCATACGCCAAGGGGTTGATGCTGCCGCCACGTGGGTCGCGCGTCGCGCCGACGTAATAATCGGAGCCGATCAGCCGTGCAGTCCCCGCGGCATCAAGCCGCTCGATCGTCACGCCACGCCGAGCCCATTGCGCCACCTGCGCATCGAGTCCCGCAAGACTGACATCGCGATAGGCCGCGCGCAGCGTGCCGGACCGTTGCGCTTCGCAATGCAGGCCAAGGCGCTCCACGAGATCAAACAGAAACCCGGGCGCGTCGCCGGCGAACCGTACCAGACGTCCACCAAGATCGGCGCCGAAATGCGCTTCGATATCGTCGGGTTCGTGTTTGAGCCCCGGGTTTACCTGTCCGCCGTTACGGCCGGCGGCCCCCCAACCCGGTTCGTGGGTCTCAAGGACGGTGACGCTGAGCCCACGTTCTGCGGCGTGCAACGCAGCCGATAGGCCCGTATACCCCGCGCCGATGATCGCCCAGTCGCAGCGCCGCTCTCCGATCAAGGAGGGTGTCGCCGCCGCGGCCGGTGCGGTGCTCTGGTAAACCGAGGCTAACTGGGTCATATCGCGGCCGTCGGGCGACGCATGCGCAGCGCGACGCTCGACAGTGCCAGTGCGGCGACTGCGCACACGACGAGGATGCCAAGAGTCGTTCGATAATTGCCAAATACGTCGAAAATATGGCCGGCGATCACCGGTGCGCAGAGCAGCGTACCCAATTCGACGAAGTACCACGTGCTGTACTGAAAGCCGACGCCGACGTGAGGGAAACGGTCGCGCACGAAAGCGACGAAGAAAACGTCCGAGCCGCCAATCATCAGGCCGAACGCGACGCCGTAGACGGCGAGCGCCGCCAGCGAGGGTGCCCCGAGCACGACGTAGAGCGAGGCGGTGCCGACGATGAGAAAGAGGTGCATCATCAGGCCCACTCGGCGGAGACTCCACCGATCCAACAGCCATCCCGATGCGGCGCTGCCGAGTGCCGCGAAGCCGGTGGTGAGACTCAGCACGAGGGAGGATTCGGTCGAGGTATAGCCGGCTGCTTCCACGATGGCGCCCTCGTGCGCGAGGACGCCGCCGTAGGTCGTGTAGAAAAAGAGCGTTGCTAGGGCGATTAACCAAAACGTGGGTGAGCGCAGCAGGTCCGGCAAGGTGCCGGTCGCGGCCAGATTCGGTGCGCTGGCACGGATGGCCTGCACTTTCGCGCCAGGCGGTGGGGTGAGCGAATCGCCGTCAAGACCCACGCCGAGTGACGCCGGTGAATCAATCCGCTGGACCCAGAGTATGGGTAGCAGTGCGAGTGTGAGGAGGGCGACGCCCAAGGCGACGCAAGCAGCTCGCCATCCCGCTTGGGCGATGATCATCGAGGTGATCGGTGCTAAGACCATGCCGCCGATGTGCCAGCCGGCCCAGGCGATGCCTAGGGCCAACCCGAAGTGACGCGAGAACCACTTTGAACAGGTAACCGGTATGGATGCCGCAAATAGGATCTTGCCGAAGCCCATCGCGCCGCGCAGGAGGTACATCTGCGGCAGTGCTGAGACCGTCGCGAGTAAAATCACGCAGATGGCTTCAATCCCGATGCCGAATGCCAGCATCCGAGTGACGCCAAATCGTTTAATGGCGTATCCACCCACCAATAACAGTGGGAACGACAGCCAAAAAGCCGAGACGATGCCACCGGTGCTGGCACGGCTCCAGCCAAACTCCTGGGTCAGCGGTGTGACGAACAGCACGAAGCAGTAAAGCCCCCCGCCGTAGACGAAGAATCCCGCCAAAAAGAGTGCGAAGAGCACTTTCCAGCCGTGGTACAGGCCGGGCTTGGGTGTCGCAGCGATAGGGTGGTCCATGCACCGAGTATCTCCGCCTTTGCGGCGTTCCGCTACGGTCTGAGAGCAACCGATCGTGGGTTATGGCATGATCGGGAGATTCCACCCAGCGGAATCGGGGGTTCTCATGACCTTGGGTCGTTTTAGTGGCCTGTTGGCTGCCGTCCTTCCGGCAGTGGCACTGGCTACGTCAGCGCCGCCACCTTTGGCGCCAGAACATATCGGCGTTGAAAAGATGCCGAAGCGCACCGCGCACTATGCATATCTCCTTGATGTGTCTTGGAACAATTACATCGACGAGCGCGTCTACGTTTATGACGGCGACGCCGGCAAGCTCCGGGGCATGATGGATCTCGGCTACTACGGCAACTTTGCCGAATCCCCGGACGGTAAGACCTCGGCGATGGCCGCCACTTACTGGTCGCGCGGTGGTCACGGCACTCGGACCGAAGTCGTCGAATGGTACGACAACGACACCCTCAAGCCCCGCGGCGAACTGGTCCTGCCGGCCAAGCGCGCTCAGGTCGGTGTGATTACGCCGTTCAACCTCGCCTACAGTGCGGACGGCCGCTTCGTGTACTCGACCAACCTGACGCCGACCGCGTCGGTATCGATCATCGATGTCGCCAAAAATACCGTCACAGCCGAAATCGATACTGACGGCTGTGTTCAAGCCATCCCCTCGCGCGTCCATCGTTTTACCGCCATTTGTGAAAACGGACGCTTGCTGACCGTCAACATTGACGATGCGGGCCACGAGGCATCGCGATCGGTCTCCGAACCGTTTTTCAATGTCGACGTCGATCCGGTATTCGTGCAATCCGTGCCCACCCCCAATGGGGTTATTTATGTGTCGTTCTTGGGCGATGTCCATCCGGTCGACTTGAGCGGCGCGAAGCCCGTGTTTGCTCCGGTCTGGTCGTTGGTGTCCAAGAAGGATCGCGGCCACTGGCGGCCGGGCAGTCAGCAGTTGGTGGCGTATAACGCGCCATTGAACCGCCTCTTCGTGCTGATGCACCAAGGCGGCGAGGGCTCCCATAAGGAAGCGGGTAGCGAGGTTTGGGTATTCGATGCCGGGACGCACCAGCGTCTGGCGCGTTGGCCGCTCAATGTGGCGAAGCACGGTGGTGGAATCGCCTTGCTCGCAACGCGCGATGAACAGCCATTGCTGTACGTTGCGACCGAAAAGTCGGCTCTGCAGGTGCTCGATGCCCGCAGCGGCCGTGTTCTCCACACCGAAGCAAAACTGGGGCAGTCGCTGTGGTACATGCAGAATCCGTAACGATCTCAATGCAGGCGCGGTTGGACCGCGTCATGGAACTGGCGTCGCGCTCGCTCGCGCGTCGGTCATCCCGTCGAGGATTCCTGGGCACCTTTGCCATGGCCATCACCGGTGTCGCGGCGTTGCCGCTATTGCCCGTGCGTCGTGGTGCGGTCGCTGAGGCGGCCGAATTGCCTGCGCAGGCCGGCGATCCGTCCGCGGCCAAAGCGCCACCGGCAGCACCGGCTAAAGTGGTGACCGATCCGGCCTCGTGCGATTACTGGAAGTACTGTGCGATCGACGGCTTCCTGTGCGCATGCTGCGGCGGTACGTCAACGACCTGCCCGCCCGGTACCGAGCCCTCGCCGATCACGTGGATCGGCACGTGCCACAACCCGGCGGACGGGCGGGACTACCTCGTGTCGTACAACGATTGCTGTGGCCGCACCACCTGTGGCGCCTGCACGTGCGTCCGCAACGAGGGTGAGAAGCCGATGTATCGGATGTCGCTCAACAATGACGTCAACTGGTGCATGGCGAACGACAACCCGAACTATCACTGTTCGGTGTCGGTCATTCTCGGGGTCGCCGAAAAGTGAGCCGCGCGTGGGGTTTCGCGGTCGCGCTGGTCGTGACCGCGATGGCAATGGCGGATGAGCCCCGTTACACCGAGGGCGCGGCGACGTTTCAGGCGAACTGTGTCGTGTGTCATCGTGCCACTGGCGCGGGGAATCCGGGGTTGGCGCCGCCCGTGATTGCGGATGCGCCACACTTCGCCGAAACGGCGGAAGGTCGCCGACAGCTGGCGATGACCGTGCTCTACGGTATGTACGGCGAAATCACCGTGGCGGAGCGTCGGTACAACTTCAAGATGCCCGAGTTCAGTCGGTTTGACGACGCCCAGTTGGCCGACGTACTGAATTACGTGGTTTTTGATCTCGGGCACGCGGACGCCGCCTTGAGTCCGATGACGCCGGACGATGTGGCACGCGAGCGTGCCAACGCGGTGGATGGTGCGGCGGTACGTGCGCATCGGGCAACGGTCGCGACCGCAAAGCCGTGATGCGTGCGGGATGGGTCGGGCTGGCACTGTACGCCTGGGTGGGAACGTCGTCCGCCTTGGAGCGCATGCCGACCGACGATGTCGCGCAAAACTACACGCTCTTCTGTGCCGGGTGCCACGGCGAAACGGGCGTGGGTGTGCCCCATAAAATACCGCGCCTCGCCGGACGACTCGGTCTCTATCTTCAAGTCGAGGGCGGTCGCGATTTTATTTTGCGCGTGCCCGGTGTGGCCAATTCGCAGTTAGACGCCGCGCGCCTGGCTGCCGTGATGAATCGTGCGGTCGCCCGTTTTGCACCCGAACGACTCGCGACATTTCAACCCTATACCGCGGCGGAAATCCAATCCGCTCGGCAACGACCCTTGGTGGGCGTTGAGCGGGAGCGGACGCGCCTGCTGCGCGCCGCCGGCGTCGACGACGCCACGATCGCCGCCGAGTACTGATGCGCCGCGTTGAGGGCGCGACCCCTTAGATCGCGACAACCCAGCGCACGAATTGCTCGATTTCTTCGAACGTGTTGTAGGCGTGCACCGACGCACGGACCGCACCGGTGTGTTGAGCCCACTGCGGCGCACGCGGTGCCGCGACCGGTCCGGTGACCGAGGTGTTGGCGCCGAGTGCTTTAAGTCGCGCGTGAGTGGCCACCGGCGCCTCCCCATCCACGACGAAGGTCACAATGCCGCCGCGCCGCGTCCCCTGATCGAGCACTGTGATCCGCGATTCGTCCGCGAGCGCGCCGCGCAATAGCGCTGCCAATGCGGCGATCCGTGCCGTGACGGCTTCCACGCCGCAATCGAGCAAATAGCGGACGGCCGCTCCCTCGCCCAACCGGCCGGCGATCGACGACTCCCAACATTCGAAGCGTCGCGCATCGTCGCGAAAGCGATAACTATCGTTGTCGAGGGTGCCCGAATGCAGATCGATGAACGGCGGTTCCATTCGTGGCAAGGCGGCGTCGGCCACGTACAGAAAGCCGGTGCCGCGCGGGCCGCGTAGGAATTTTCGGCCACTGCCGGAGTAGATGTGGCAACCCAAGTGCTTCACATTGACCGGAATCTGCCCAACGGACTGGCAGCCGTCGAGGACGTACCAGAGCCCGTATTGAGCGGCGATAGCGCCGATTTCGGCGGCCGGTTGGATGAGGCCGTCGTGTGTCGGTGAGTGCGTCATCAGGATCGCGGCCGTGCGCGGGCCGATCGCTTTCTCCAGCGCGCTGAGGTCCACCGTACCGTCACCGGCGGACGGCACCGTATCGATCACAAGGCCACGCCGTCGGCTCAATTGCAACAGGGCTAAATGGTTGGATGCGTAGTCGGACTCGTGGACGAGCACACGGTCGCCTTCTTGCCATGGCAAGGCGTGAACCGCGAGATCCCACGCCCGCGTGGCGTTTTCGATCCACGCAATCTCCTGCGTTTGGCAGCCCAGCAAGTCGGCGAACGCGGCGTAAAAGTCGGCAAGCGCCGGCGCGGCTGCCGCCTCGGCCTCGTAACCGCCGATCCGGCGTTCCAGGTCTAAATGCGCCAACACAGTGTCGGCTACCGGGTTCGGCATGAGACCGGCGCCGGCGTTGTTGAAATGGATCAACGTTGCTGTGGACGGCGTATCCCGCCGCAAACGGTCTACATCGAGCGTCATCTCAGGTCCTCAGGTAGCTGGCGCCGTTGACATCCAAAATCGAGCCGGTCATCGCGGCGGGGGCATCGAGTGCGCACCACACGGCCGCAGCGGCGAGCTCGTCGGGACGGGTGATGCGACCCAACGGGTGTTGCGCCAAGATCTCGGCGCCTTGAGGGCCCTCAATGTGACCGGCGGCCATGTCGGTGCCCACCCACCCGGGCGCTAGGCAGTACGAGTAGATTGAGACGGGCGCGAGCGCCTTCGCCAGCGATTGACTCATGGCATTGAGACCGGCCTTCGACGCGCCGTAGGCCGGGGAATCCGGTTCGCCGCGAAAGGCGCCTCGGGAGGAGATGTGAACGAGCCGACCTCGGCCGAAGTGGCCGCCGAGCGGCTCGCGCGCTGCCATGCCGGCGACCGCGTGCCGTGCCAATTGCGCCGCCGCGATCAGGTTGGCGGACAACGTCAGTTGCCAAGCGGCTGTCCACGCCTCGGCGTCGGTGCTCAAGGGTGGATGGTCGCGAAACAGTCCGGCGTTGTTGATCAGCAGATCGATCCGAGGATGCGTCGCGGTGACCTCGCGCCATAAACCATCGACCGCCAGCGGGTCCTCCAGCGAGGCCTGATGCAGACTGTGGCCTGTGCCGGGTAGACGGTCGCGTACGGCCGCAGCCTTCGCATGGTTCTGCCCGTAATGCAGTGCAACCGTCACGCCACGGGCTGCCAACTGGTGTGCGATTTCAGCGCCGATGCCGCGTGAAGCACCGGTGACGAGCGCGGTCAGAGCAGGCGTAGACATGGGGCGATCCTGGCGAGGAAAACCGAGAGCCTAGCACTCTGCTCGCATGCTAGGCTCAACGTCCTCCAAGAGTCGCACCGTAGAGGCGGGCATGAAAAGCGGACCCGTCTCGTCTCGTCGGTTACTGCGCCAGCAGACGGTGTTGTTGCTGTTGCTGTTTGGCGGTTACGCCGCCTGTTACTTCGGGCGTGCTGATTTTTCCGTTTCTCTGCCCTTACTCGTCGACGCGCTCGGTCGGCAGGGTGTGACCAAAGCCGACGCCGTGGTCCAACTCGGGTCGGTGTATTCGCTGGGGGTCTTCGCCTATGCGCTCGGCAAGATGCTCTTGGCGGGGGTCGGTGACTTGTGGGGCGGGCGTCGATCCTTTCTGGTGGCGCTCGGCGGAGCGGCGCTTTTCACGATGCTGTTTAGCGTTGGCGCGGGCTTGCCGCTGTTTACGCTCGCCTGGGTTGGCAATCGATTGACGCAGTCGATCGGTTGGGCCGGCTTGCTGAAAGTGACCGGGCGGTGGTTCGACTTTAATCACCACGGAACGGTGATCGCGATCTTGTCGGTCAGCTACTTGGTCGGCGATGCGCTCGCTCGGGCATCCATGGGCGCTCTGCTCGATCACGGTGCGGACTGGACGGACTTGTTTCGGTTTGCCGCGCTCGTCCTAGGAGTGCTCTTCGTCCTCAACGCGATTTATTTGCGGGAGTCCCGGACGGACGCCGGTTATCCCGAGGCGCGTGCAAACCCGACGAATCTCTATGCCCGGGTTGAAGTGACACCCGACCGCCCCACCTGGCGGGACCTATTGCGGCCATTGCTGACCAGCCCTGCCTTTCGTCTGGTTTGCGTACTCTCGTTCGGCTGTACGGTCGTTCGCGAGGCTTTCGGTATCTGGTTGCCCGTCTTTCTGAAAGACGCGGCGGGCTACGATGCCGCCGAAGCGGCGCGCTGGTCGGCGATTTTTCCCGGTGTGGGCGCGGTGTCGGTGTTGCTCACCGGTTGGGCCGGTGATCGCCTCGGCGTGCACGGGCGCCCGACCTTGTTGCTGGTTGGACTGGTGGCCACTGCCGTCGCGTTGGTGGCGTTGTTGGGCTTTGAACCGCGGATGATCGGCCGTCCACTCACGTTGCTGCTGGTCGCGCTCGTGGCGTTCTGCCTGCTCGGTCCGTACTCTTACTTGGGCGGTGCGTTCGCGCTCGACTTCGGCGGTGGACGGGGTGGTGCCGTGGCCTCAGGACTGATTGATGGTGTGGGATACTTAGGTGGCTCCCTCGCCGGTGCGGGGGTCGCGCACGTGTCCGTCGCGTACGGTTGGACGGGTGTGTTTGCGGCACTCGCGCTCGTCGCGGTCGCCTCAGCGGTGGCGGCCGGTGGTTTATATCGCGCACAGCGGCGTGCTGCGCGGCGTTGGCTGGAGACTGCGCATGGCGCCTGACGCGATTCCTCGACTCGATATTCGTCCTGAACGGTTACGTATCGATTGGCCCGACGACGTGTTTGGTGAATTTGCGGCTGTTTGGCTTGCGGACAATCGTGCCGAAGACCGGCACGCCAACGGGCAACGTCTCATCGACGTGATGGATTTACCCGACACCGTGACGATACGTTCAGCGCACCTCCAGAACGATGGCGTATGCGTCCATTTCAATGGCGAGTGGCCGCCCTTTGAACGTCCGTTCGCGTGGTTTCGAGAGATGTTAGGCCCTCTGGCCGCGCACCGGCCGGAGCTGGACCGTCACCCGTGGCTGCAGGGCAATACGCTGGACGCGCGGCGCGACTTCGCCTGGGCGGCGCATACGGGCTTTATGGCGGATGGCGCGCGACGCGGTCTCTGGTTGCGACGATTGGCACGTGACGGGGTCGCTTTTCTGAGTGGGGTACCGTCTCGAGAGGGGGAGATCCTGGCCACGGCGGCGGCGATGGGCGAGGTACTGCATACGAACTACGGCTGGCTTTTCGATGTGCGCGCCGTGCCCTCGCCCGAGAATCTCGCCTACACGGACCTTGGACTCGGATTACACACCGACAATCCCTACCGCGATCCGGTACCCGGGTTTCAAGCCCTGCACGTGTTGTTGGCATCCCCAGAAGGTGGCGAGAGCCTCTTCGCCGACGGACTTGCGTTGGCGGAGTATCTGCGAAGGACCGATGCGGTCTCGTTTGACTGCCTGACGCGAACGCCCGTGACCTTTCATTACCGCTCGGGGAACGCGGACTTGTGTTCCCAGAAACCCATCATCGAGTTGGCGGTGGACGGGTCGGTGCGCGCCGTACACTACAACAATCGATCGATAGCACCGTTACGGCTGTCGGTGGATGAGTCTGAGCGTTTTTATGCGGCGTATCGGTCCTTTGCGCGTTTACTGCGTGACGCGCGTTATGCGCTTCGCGTGCGCCTGGCCGATGGCGAGATGGTTGTCTTCGACAATCGACGGACGCTGCACGGCCGCACCGGCTTTGCCAGCCAGCGTCATCCCCGTCACCTGCAGGGCTGCTACCTCACCCGCGACAGCGTGTTGAGCAACGCGGCCCGTCTACCTTGAGGAAATCTGCGATGACCGAACTTCCTGCCGTTGTGAATGAAATTGAACAGCTCTATGCGGCGCGCGCTCAGGGCAACTATTTCGGCGAGGCCATCACCCAGTTAGAGCACGGACTGCAGTGCGCGCATTTTGCCGAAGCGGGTGGCGCCTCCGAGTCGGTCGTGATCGCCGCATTGCTGCACGACATTGGCCATCTCGTCGTCGATGTCCCGGAAGACCTCGCGGATTGGACCGAGGATGCTCGGCACGAGGAAACCGGCGCGGATTGGCTGGGTGTCTACTTTGGCCCGGCGGTCACGGAACCGGTGCGCTTACATGTGGCAGCGAAGCGGTATTTGTGCGCCACCGACGCGGACTACTTTGGGCGGCTCTCCGAAGCGTCCGTACACACGTTGAAACTGCAGGGTGGACCCATGTCCGCCGAGGAGGTCGCTGCCTTTGAAGCGAACCCTTACGCTCGCGACGCTGTGCTGCTGCGTTTGTGTGACGAGCAGGGCAAGGTGATCGGTTTTTCAGCGCCGGCGTTGTCGACGTATCGACAGCGCATCGCGGCGCTGCTGCGCTGATCAGCCCTCGGGTCGTTGACCCCGGCGTCCGGTGCCGCGCCGGAGCGTGGCGCCGGCGGCCGCGCCAGCGGCACGGTCCAGTTGACCGCCGAGTTGGGCGCGGGCACCTTGGGTAATGGGTCCGAGCGCCGCTTCGATGCTGCCGGCATCCGGAGTCGGTCCCGGGGTATAGGCGTCAATGGCCGCGCGCATCGCGGCCAGGTGGGCCGGAGACGTGCCGCAGCATCCGCCGACTATACGCGCCCCCGCGTCCAACGCCATGCGGGCGTAGGTTGCCATCAGCTCCGGCGTGCCGTTGTAGCGTATAGCGCCGTCGACGTACTGTGGCAGTCCGCAGTTGGCTTTGGCCACCAGCACCGTCTCGGGGCCTGCCGCAGCGGCCAGATTCAGGATCGACGCGACCAGTTCGGACGGGCCGACGCCGCAGTTGCTGCCGCAGCCGGCTAGGTGGTGGGTTCGTGCGACGTCCGCAAGATCGGCCGGCGTCAGCGACATCATCGTGCGACCGTTGGTGTCGAAGGAGAGCGTGCTGACGACCGGTAGGCCGGTTGCCGCCGCCGCGTCGATCGCGGCTTCGACTTCTTCGCGCGAGGACATGGTTTCGATCCACAACACGTCGGCGCCGCCGGCCTTAAGGGCAGCGGCCTGTTCTGCGAAGGCAGCTTTCGCATCCGCGATCGACAGCGGTCCGATCGGCTCCAGAATTTCGCCGGTCGGTCCGATACTGCCGCCCACGAGGACTTCCCGGCCCGCGCCATCGGCAACTTCCCGCGCGAGGCGTGCGGCCGCGGTGTTGAGTTCATGCACGCGATCCGCGGCGGCGTGCAGCTTCAGACGGTAGCGCGTGCCGCCAAAACTGTTCGTCAGGATGATATCGGCGCCGGCATCGACAAAGCGTTGGTGCAACAGACGGATCCGATCCGGATGATCCACGTTCCACAATTCCGGTGCTTCCCCCGACACGAGGCCCATTTCAAACAGATTGCTGCCGGTGGCGCCATCGGCGAGCAAGTAGGTGCGGCGAGACAGCAAGTCGGTGAGTCGGTTGCTCATGGGATTCCTCATTCCAATTCGGTCGAGTCCAGCCTGAAGACCGCATCCTAACGGAAGCGTGCGCAGGGGGCTCGTTTCTAGGGTGGCTCGCGTGGGATACCGCCGCAACGCAATCGCAGGTAGGCTCCGACTCCGGCCGAGCAGTGTAGTCGGCGACGGGAGAGGAGTGCGGCGATGCAAGACAGCCATGCGATGTGGGCGGTCGCGGCGGAAGTGTTGGGCTGGGGCGGTGCGGTAGTGATCCTACTGTCCTTCGCCTTACTCACTGCGGGGCGCGTGCAGGCCCACTCCGCGCTCTATCAAGGCATGAATATTGCTGGATCCTTCGGCTTTGCGGTCAATGGCGCGTGGAACCATGCCTTTCCATCGATGACGATGAACATTATCTGGATGGTCATCGCATTTTACGGGCTCGCCCGCGCGAAGCGATCGTCGCGCGGACGCCGTTGATTCAGGGCTGAGCCGGCGCCGAACGCCACTCCAATCCGGTCGAAAAGCGGCGTTTGAACCCCTTCCAGAGCGTCACCGGGGCCTCGGCCGTACTGGTCATGTCGAAACGGGGCGCTTGCTCGGGCGGCCAACGGGTGTCGTCGATACGCGGGATCAGCCCGTCCAAATACGCGGAACGGGACGCATCCCCCTTCACGTAGCGATCCAAAAACGCGGTAATCATGTGGGTGTTGATCGCGAGAATCTTGTCCTTGCGCCAGAGCGGGTCTTCAAACCAACTGAAGTTCCACAGGTCGTCGCGCATGGAGGCCGGTGCCGGGTCCAATCCAATCCCATGACCGCCGCCCAAATAGGTGAGCAGATACCGCGGTGCGTGTACGGCCTGTTCAAAGAACGCCTGAGCACCGGAGGGATAGTCGACCGTCAGATCGTGATCGCCCGCAATCAGGAGTAGCGGTGCGGTCAGGTGGTCGAGGCCGTGATCGCCCCACACGTTCAGCGTGCCGCCACCGGCGGGGGCGAGCGCCACGACCGCTTTGAGGTGCGGGACGACGATTTCATCGGCCAGCGGACCGCCGTCGGTGTACGGCAGCATGACCCCGCCCGGGACCCAACGCGCCGGGCCGGCCGGATCCAACCGCGCTCCGCCCGACGTCAGTACCCCGTACCCTCCCATCGAGTAGCCCACCAGCGCCACGCGGGTGGGATCCACCGTCCCGTCGGCGCCCAGTAACGCGCTCAGCTCCCGCGCGACGAAGGCGATATCCAGGGGCCGCCGCAGCAGCGGACCGGCAAACGTCGAGCGGTCACCGATCATAGGGTCTTCGTGTCGGATGGCGGCGACCACGTATCCCTTCGAGGCGAGGTTTTCCGTCAACCACGACAGCGCAACCGGCACGTTGGAGTAACCGTGCGAGACGATGATCAGTGGGTAGGACCCACGGACCGTGGGGGCGTTGCGTACGGCAATACCCTCCACGTCGAATGCGGCAGGGGGCGCCGGCGGCTCGGCCGGCAGTGCGTCGTGGTAAGTCTCGGGATGAGCGCCGGCGAGCGGTTGCGCCGGGTACCACAGGTCGACCTGCAACGGGCGGTCCGCGCGCGGCACGACCCCGCTCGCAGGGTCCACCGCAAGCACGTTGTACTGATCGCGGTCGACGAGTTGCAGCGTCCGTACGCCGACTGCGAGCGGACCGAGTGCCGCCAGTTCCGGCGCGTCGATGGGTGGAATGCTGGGTGGTTTTGCGGTCGCGCCCGCCAGCGCAACGCACCACAGCGCGAGCGCGGTACCGAGCGTTCGCAAACGCCTCACCGCGCGCTCCCTTCGTCGGCTTCTTCCTCCGCCCGATCTTCCGAGTTGTCGCGGGCGACTTTGTGCACAATCCAAAAGGCCGCAGACAACGAGAGGATAATCGCCGCGATGCCGATCATCGTGAGCGGCTCAAGATGCGTAGGCTCGAGTACGATGATTTTGCGGGTGATGGCGACGAGGCCGACAGCAACAATCACCTCGACGTGGATCGTCTTGTCTTGGATATACGTCCTGACGGTTTCGAGCAACTCGACACCGATCAGCACCAAGAGGAAATCACTGAACAACCCCACCAGCGTATTGACGCCGATACGGCCGTAGGGGGGAGCCACGATGGCGTCGTAGACGATGAACGCGAGATCCACTAAAGACATCGTGACGATCAGCGCCATCATGCACAGCAGGATGACGTTAATGACGATCTCGAAGCGCCCGAGCCAGCGCATGAGGTTTGGAAGGGGGTGTTTTTTGGAAGGCATGGTGGATTTTAAGCAGGTTTTTGGCGCGACAGCGAGGGCTTTGGCTTCCCGGCCGGGGAATGTCAGGCCACACTCAGCGTATGACAAGGAACTCCCATGACTGAACGAAGCTTGCCCCGGCCCTTGGACGGCGTGCGTATCGTGGACTTCACGCGGGTGCTCGCTGGCCCACTGTCGACCGCCTTGCTGGCCGACCTCGGCGCTGAAGTGATCAAGATCGAGCCACCGCAGGGCGACGATTACCGCGCCATTGGCCCCTTTCGGTCGGGTGAGAGCGCTCTCTTTACGATCGTGAATCGTGGCAAGCGGTCGGTGGTGTTGGACCTGAAACAGCCCGCTGCGCAGGCGCTGGCGCGGGATCTGATCGCGACCGCGGATGTTGTGGTCGAGAACTTTCGGCCGGGCGTCGCGGCGCGACTCGGTATCGGCGCGACCGCGTTGCTGGCAGCGCATCCGCGCCTCGTCTACGTGAGCGTTTCGGGATACGGGCAGACCGGTCCGCTGACGGATCGTCCGGCCTACGACATCATCATGCAGGCGACGACGGGGCTCATGGCCGTCACCGGGGATCCGGCAGGCGACGCGACCGTGGTGGGTGAGGTGGTGTCGGACGTCGTCACGGGGCTGTATGCCTCGTGGGCGATACTCGCCGCGCTGTTACAGGTTGAGCGCACGGGACGCGGCCAGCATGTGGACGTGGCCATGTACGACGCGACCATCGGTTTTTTGATTACGTCGCTGGCGCGTCATCTCTTTACCGGGATCGTGCCGACCCGCGTCGGAAACCGCCACCCGCTGTCCGCGCCGTTTGGCGTGTTCCAAGCCCAAGACGGCCCATTTGTACTCGCCATACTGACGCATCGGTTTTTTGCCGCATTGGCGCAGGTGATTCAACGCCCTGACTGGGTCGATGACCCCCGGTATCGCACCGATGCGGATCGTCTTTCTGCAGAACCGGAATTGCGCGCCGGGATTGAAGCGTGGTCGCGCCAGCGGCCGGTGGCCGAGGTGTGCGCGCGCTTGGATGCTGCCGGTGTCCCAGCAGCGCCGATCGGTACCCTCGCCGATGCGCTGCAGTCACCGCAGGCGGCCGCGCGCCAACTCTTACAGCCGGTGGACGATCCGCGCCTTCCGGGGCTGCAATTGCCGGTTCAGCCGGTCAAGTTCACCGGATCGGCGCCATCGGTACCCGGTCGTGCGCCTGCATTGGGTGAGCACAGTCAAGAGATTATGGCCACGCTCCTGGGGTTGGGCGTCGAGCGGGTCGCGGAATTAACGGCGGCGGGCATATTCGGTCTGCCGGGAGAGCACGCATGACAATGCACCGACAAGGCGTCACGGTCGACGATATGGATCTCGTCGAGGCCGTTGCTCGATTCGCACAAACGACGTTGGCGCCACGTGCCGCCGCATTGGACGAGACCGAGTCGTCGTGTCTGGAACACGTGCCTGCACTCGGCGCCATGGGCTTGATGGGGCTCAATTTGCCGATTGCGGTGGGCGGTCCGGGGGCGAGTCCGGCCGGCCTGTTACTAGCACTTGTGGAGGTCTCAAAGCACTGTGCCGCAACATCCTCAATGATCGGTGCGCACTACCTCGGCACGGATGCGGTTCTGCTCGGCGGGAGCGCGGAGCAGCAGCAGCGTCTGCTGCCGCTCGCGGCCACGGGGGAGCACATCTATGGCTTTGCGTTGACCGAGCCCGGTGGCGGATCCAATCCGGCGGATCTCACAACCCGGGCCACGCGCGACGGGGACGCCTACTTCCTGCACGGCAGCAAACAGTTCATCTCCAACGCTGGCGCTGCCGATCGACTGGTCGTCTTCGCTAAGACGGACCCGAGCGCCGGGGCACGCGGCGTGACGGCATTCGTCGTCGACGCCACGGCTGCGGGTGTCTCGATCGGTCCGCCCGAAAAGACGATGGGCATCCGTTCGGCGCCGGCACACGCGGTTCGATTCGATGGCGTTCGCGTTCCGTTGGCGGACCGTCTGGGCGAAGAGGGTTCGGGATTCCGGTTGGCGATGCGAGTTCTGGACAACAGCCGTTTGGATGTGGTGGCAACGTCACTCGGCATTGCCGAAGCGGCGCTCGTTTTGACGCAGGCCTGGCTGCAAGAGCGACACGTCGGTGGCGAGCCACTGGCACGCAAGCAAGGCGTGCAGTGGATGGTGGCCGACATGAAGGTGCGGTTGGAGGCGGCTTGGGCGCTGGCGATGCAGGCTGTAGCGCGGCGTGCCTCGGGGCAACCCTACTCGCTGGAGTCGGCCATGGCCAAGCTGTATGCCACGGAAATGGTCGGGTTTGTCGTGGATACCGCGCAGCAATTGCACGGTGGGTACGGTTATACCCGGGCGCTGCCGCTGGAGCGCATGGCGCGGGATGCGCGCATATTGCGCATCTACGAAGGCGCGTCCGAAGTGCAACGCACGATCATTGCGCGTCTGGTGCTCGGCACGCGGTAGCCCGGCCGTCATGCGCGTTTGGCATACTGGTGATTTCTCTTCACACAGCCCATTGAGGTAATCCCATGATCGGATACGTTACGCTCGGTACCCGCGACATGGCGCGCGGTGCGGCCTACTACGACGCCCTACTGGCCGAGTTCGGTGCGACGCGCGGTTGGGAAACCGATCGCTTCATCGCGTGGAACTTCACCAACGGGCAGATGCTGCTCATCATCAAGCCCATCAATGGCGAGGATGCCACCGTCGGCAACGGGATGATGGTCTCCCTACAGGCCACGTCTCCTGCACAGGTCGATGCGGTCTATGCCCGCGCCATGGCATTAGGCAGCGCCGACGAAGGGGCGGCAGGTCCACGCGGTGACGGGTTCTATGCGGGCTATTTCCGCGACCTCGACGGCAACAAATTGGCCGTCTATCACATGGGCTGAACCGTTCGATAATGACGTTATCAAGAGATCTCAGGAGTAAACGCATGACGACGATGTTGAAGGCTGCGCTCGCCGCAGCGACGCTGGCGATGACGGCGGCCGCTGTTGCGGCACCCACGACCTATGCACTTGACCCCAACCACACGTATCCGAGCTTCGAAGCGGACCACTTTGGCGGTCTGTCCGTCTGGCGCGGTAAGTTCAAAAGCTCGAGCGGTCAGGTCGTGTACGACAAAGACGCGCAAAAGGGCGATGTCTCCGTGACGATCGATGCGGCGTCCATCGACTTCGGTCATGACAAGATGAACGACCATGCCAAGTCCGCCGAGATGTTCGACGTGGCGAAGTTTCCGACCGCGACCTACACCGGCACATTGGCTGCGTTCAAGGATGGGAAGCCGACCGAAGTGCACGGCAATTTAACGATGCACGGCGTGACCAAGCCGGTGAACCTCAAGATCAACAAGTTCCTGTGCAAGGTCAATCCCATGATGGGCAAGGAAGTCTGCGGCGCTGATGCCGAAGGCACGCTGAACCGAGCCGACTTCGGCGTCAGCTACGGACAAGCCTATGGCTTCGATATGACTGTGACGCTGCGAATCCAAGTCGAGGGCGTCAAGCAGTAAGCCGCGGTCGCCGTATCGTACGCGCTCCCCGCGACAGCGCGGGGAGCGCGGTATCAATGGCTGCGCAATGCGCCAAAATGATTGTGAAAGAGGCGCCCGCGTTCTGCCGCCAACACGCAGATCAGCGACACCGTGCCGAGCACGAAAAAGGCCAGCGGCAACAGCACGATTGAGCCGTGCCAGAAGCTGCCGCACAGTGAGGCCAAAAGCCCGCCCCCAAGGCCCATCGCCATGCCTTGCAACGACGCTGCGCTGCCAGCCACTTTCCCCATCGGCTGCATGGAAATCGCGCCGAAATTAGAGAGGGAGAGACCGAAGAACAGCATCGTGACACCCTGCAGCAGGGTGAAACTCAGGATCGTTTCGTGACCCCAAAGCGCCACCGCCATGTGTATGGCGCTGGTCATCAGTAGACCGAGCAAGGCGGTATGCGAAATGCGGTGCATGCCAAAGCGCTCAACGATTTGGACGTTCGCAAAGGACCCGAGTCCCATCAGTCCTGCTGCCGCGGCGAAGGTCGTGGCCATCCGAGAGGGTGCATGGAAGACGTCATTGAAGACCTGCGGCATCGTGGCCACATAGGTGAGCAAGGCGCCAAACAGCAGCATCATCGCGACTGAGTAGAGTATCGAACTCGGTTGCGATAACACGTAGCGCGCCGCGTCAATGACCGGGCGTAACCCGAATGCGTGCCGTCGTTCGGCGGGTAGCGTTTCGGGTAGCCGTAGTCCGACCCACAACAGCATGACGCCGCTGAGAAACGCCAGAAATCCGAAAATAGCGCGCCACGGCGCGACGACGAGTATGGCCTGCCCGACGCTGGGCGCCAAAATGGGCGCGGCCAAAAACACGATGAATATCGTGGAGGAGACTTTCGCCATTTGGCTGCCCGAATACTGGTCGCGAATTATGGCGCGGCTCAAGACCGCCGTGGAGGCGGAGGCGAGACCCTGTAGTACGCGCGCGGTGAACAGCATGGGTAGCGAAATCGACACGGCAGCGACGAGCGAGAGCACAGCGTAGAGGGCGAGGCCGGCCAGCAGGATGCGTCGGCGACCGAACGTATCGGAGAGGGGTCCGAAGGCAATCTGGCCGAGGCCCGAGCCCATGAGGAAGGTGGTGACGATAAATTGCAGGCGATTGGGATCATCGACCGCAAAGGCGCCGCCGATGGTCGGTAAGGCCGGCAGCATGGCATCGGTCGCCAGGGCGCCCAATGCGGACAGGAAGGCCATCATCGTCACGAATTCCGCGTACGGAATCGAGCGGTTCGGGGCGGGCTCGCTGAGGTGAATTCCGTTCATCTAAGCCTCGCAAAACGTCGTGGGCGCGGACTCTAACAGACTCATGGAATGGGGGATGGCCGCAGTCGTTCCACGAGCGCACGTAGCGCCGCCGAGGCGTTATTGCGACGCCAAGCAATCGCAAGTTCGGCCACGGCTTCGCAACCCTCGATCGGGCGATAGGCGACGCCGGGCAGGGAGAGCGCGGTAACGGAGCGGGGCACGAGCGCAACCCCGTAGCCGCCGATCGCTAGGGTTATCGCCGTCATGAAATCCCGCACCCGCAGGACGGGTCCCGGAGTAAATCGGCCCTGTAAGGCCAGTGCCGCGAGGTGCCCCTCAAAGCCGTCGTGTTCATCGAACTGCGGCAGCACCACCCGTTCGTCTGCCAGCGACAGGGGGGTCACCCGCCCGTGGGCCAGTCGGTGGTGCGCAGCGACCGCCAGCAGCAAGCCTTCGCGGTGAATGATCCGTGTCTCGAGTCCTTCCGGATAGACCGATCTCGGCCGCAAGAAGCCCAGGTCGATCGAGCCGTCGGCGAGGGCCGTTAACTGCCGCGGGGTTTCGAGGGCGGACAGTTCGATGGCGACCTCCGGGCGCGCGACTCGAAAGCCGCCTAGCACGTGGGGCAAGACGCCGGTCAATGCTGCGGAGGCCACATACCCGATGGCTAACCGTCCGACTTCACCGCGCCCCGCCCGCCGGGCAGCCACCGCCGCACGGTCCAGTTGCGCCAACGCGGTGCGACTCTCGGCGAGAAGGGCCATGCCGGCGTCCGTCAGGCTCACGGCGGAGCGGCGACTGCGATGCAAGAGCCGTGTGCCCAATTCGCGTTCAAGTTCTTGGATCTGGCGGGACAAGACCGATTGCGCCAGATCGAGGCGATCGGCGGCACGACCGAAATGGAGGGTTTCGGCCACCGCCACAAACCCTTGAAGTAGGCGACTGTCGAGCATTTATGATGCCAAATAAGGATCAAAAACGAATATTACGGCATTGAAAGTCATCAAACGAGTCTGGCGTAATCAACCCATGCCTACAGCCGTCGGGCAATGACCCGGCATCAGGAGTCGCGACATGAGCCACAACGCCCCGTTTGAATGGTCGGATCCGTTTCGCCTCGACGACCAGTTGAGTGACGAAGAAAAACTCATTCGCGATGCCGCCCGCGATTACGCACAAGAGCGCTTGATGCCGCGCGTGACGGACGCGTACCTGAACGAGCACACGGATCCTGCAATTTTTCGCGAATTCGGCGAACTCGGCTTGCTCGGCGTCACGATCCCCGCGGAGTACGGTGGCGCCGGTTCCTCGTACGTCGCGTACGGCTTGGTCGCGCGCGAGATCGAGCGCGTGGATTCGGGCTACCGCTCCATGATGAGCGTGCAGTCGTCACTCGTCATGCATCCGATTTACGCCTTCGGCAGCGAAGCCCAGCGGCGTAAATACCTGCCGTCGCTGGCGAGCGGCGAGAAAATCGGTTGCTTTGGGTTGACCGAGCCCGGTGCCGGTTCCGATCCCGGTGGCATGAAGACTCGCGCGACGAAGGTCGATGGTGGTTACCGGTTGAACGGCGCGAAGATGTGGATCTCTAACTCACCGATCGCTGATGTATTTGTGGTGTGGGCAAAGTCGGATGCGCACGATGGCGCGATCCGGGGCTTTGTCCTTGAAAAAGGAATGTCCGGTCTGTCGGCGCCGAAAATCGACGGCAAGTTGTCGTTGCGCGCGTCGATCACGGGCGAGATCGTGCTGCAGGACGTTGAGGTGGGCGAGGACGCGCTGCTGCCGAACGTGTCAGGTCTGCGCGGGCCGTTTGAATGCCTCAATCGGGCCCGCTACGGCATTTCTTGGGGCGTGATGGGTGCCGCCGAAGATTGCTGGCACCGAGCGCGAGACTATGGCCTTGAGCGGCACCAGTTCGGTCGACCGCTGGCGCAGACGCAGCTCTATCAGAAGAAGTTGGCGGATATGCAGACGGAAATTGCACTCGGCCTGCAGGGCTCGCTGCGCGTTGGACGTCTGTTCGACGAGGGCAAGATGGCTCCGGAAATGATTTCGATCGTCAAGCGTAACAACTGTGGCAAGGCCCTCGATGTCGCACGCTTAGCCCGCGATATGCACGGCGGTAACGGCATTCAAGCCGGTTATCACGTGCTGCGTCATGCGCAGAACCTGGAGACAGTGAACACCTACGAGGGGACTCACGACGTCCATGCCTTGATCTTAGGCCGCGCGCAAACGGGCCTGCAGGCGTTCTTCTGAGGACGGGTCCTATGAGCGCGCCACTCGAGGGTCTCAAAGTCGTCGAGTTGGCGCGCATCCTCGCGGGCCCTTGGATTGGACAAACGCTCGCCGATCTCGGCGCGGACGTCATCAAAGTCGAGGCACCGGAGGGCGACGACACGCGCAAGTGGGGTCCGCCGTTTGTGCAGGGCGCGGATGGCACACGCCTCGACGCCGCTTACTTTCACGCCTGCAATCGCGGCAAGCGCTCGGTCATCGCCGATTATCGGCAGCCTGACGATCTGGCGTTTGTGCATGCGCTGATCGCCGATGCGGATGTGGTGATCGAGAATTTCAAGACCGGCGGACTTGAGAAGTACGGCCTCGACTACGCCTCGCTGTCGTCACGCCATCCGCGTCTCGTGTATTGCTCCGTGACCGGATTCGGTCAGGACGGACCGTATGCGGAGCGTGCCGGCTACGACGCGATGATTCAAGGTATGGGCGGGATCATGTCTCTGACCGGGGATCCGGCCGGGGAGCCCCAAAAAATAGGGGTCGCCTTCGCGGATATCTTTACGGGTGTCTATGGCGTGATCGCGGTGCAGGCGGCACTCGCGCAGCGCGAGCGCACCGGTCGCGGCCAACATGTGGATATGGCGCTGCTTGACGTCATGGTCGGCGTGCTTGCCAATCAAGCGATGAATTATCTGGTCTCGGGAAACACGCCCACGCGCTACGGCAACGCACACCCGAACATCGTCCCGTACCAAGTGTTCGCCGTGGCAGACGGTCACATCATGTTGGCCGTCGGCAATGACGGGCAGTATCAGCGCCTGTGCGAGATATTGGGAGCGTCCGAGTTAGCCAGCGAGCCTCGGTATGCGACGAATGAGGGACGCGTGATCCACCGCGCTGCGTTGGTGCCGGCGTTGGGTGACTATATCGGGCGATGGCCGCGCGATGCGCTGCTTGGTCGCCTGGCGACGGCGGCCGTACCGGCGGGGCCGATCAACACCGTGGCTGACGTGTTCGCAGACCCGCAGGTCCAGCATCGCGGGATGCAACTTGCCCTTGATGCGCCATACGTCCAAGGCGGCGTGATGCCGGGCGTGCGGACGCCGATAGTCTTGAGCGACGCGCAATTAGCGACGGGTCTACCGGCGCCCCTGCTCGGTGAACACACCGCGGAAGTTCGTCGCGCCTACGGCTTTGAATCCACCGAATCGATGAAGGGTCAATCATAATGTCCGATACAAAACTGAATCTCATTGATGGCCAATGGGCCGCAGGCGTCGCGGCGGCGGATAACATCAACCCCTCGGATTTGGATGACACGATTGGCCGGTTTGCGCAGGGCACGGCTGCGGATGTCGATGCCGCGATTGCGGCCGCCACCCGCGCGCAGCGCGTGTGGGCGCGCAGCACCCAGTTGCGCGCGGACGTGCTGGATCGTGCGGGGCGCCTCATAGAGGCGCGTCGCGACGAACTCGGTCGACTGCTCTCGCGCGAAGAAGGCAAGACGCTGGCCGAAGGCATCGGCGAGGTCAATCGTGCCGCACAAATCTTCAAATTTTTCGCCGGTGAGGTGGTGCGTACGCCCGGCGAAGCGCTCGATTCCGTGCGACCGGGCGTTGATGTGGAGATCCGCCGTCAGGCAATGGGCGTCGTGGGTCTCATTACGCCGTGGAATTTCCCGATTGCGATTCCCGCCTGGAAAATTGCCCCGGCGCTTGCCTATGGCAATACCGTGGTGTTGAAGCCCGCAGACCTCACGCCGGCGTCAGTGCATGCGCTCACCGAAATCTTGGTCGAAGCGGGCGTGCCCGCCGGTGTGTTTAATCTCGTCATGGGACGGGGCCGGGTGGTTGGCGAGGCGTTGGTTGAACACCCTGGCCTCTCGGCTCTGTCGTTCACCGGTTCGGTCGAGGTGGGTCGAGGGATCGTTGCGAAAGCTGCGGCGCGCCAGCTGAAGGTGCAGGCCGAAATGGGCGGCAAGAATCCCATGGTCATTCTCAACGACGCCGATCTGGACGCCGTGCTACCGCAATGCATCAACGCCGCGTTTTACTCCACCGGTCAGCGCTGCACGGCTACGTCTCGCTTCATCGTGGAACGCGGCATTTTGGCGGAGTTCTCGGAGCGGATGACGGCGCTGATGTCGGCGTTGCGGGTGGGGCACGCACTGGATGCCCAGACGCAGATTGGCCCCGTCGTCTCCGAGGCGCAGTTGCTGGGCAATCAACGGTACGTCGAGATGGCACGGCAGGAGGGCGCCACCGTGATCGGCGGTGAAAGCGTGGCGTGCGCGACCCGCGGTCACTACATGCGCCCGGCATTGTTTTTGGATGCCACCAACGACATGCGCTCCAGCCGCGAAGAGATTTTCGGACCCTGTGCCTCCATCATCGCCGCGGACGATTTTGAACACGCGTTGGCACTGGCCAATGCCACCGAGTACGGCCTATCGGCCGGCATCTGCACGCGCAGCCTCAAGTACTCAAGGGAGTTCACCCACCGGGCGGAGGCAGGGCTCGTCATGGTGAATCTTGCGACCGCCGGGGTCGACTATCACGTTCCGTTTGGAGGCCGTAAGGGCAGCTCGTACGGACCGCGTGAGCAGGGCCGCTACGCTGCGGAGTTCTACACCACCGTCAAGACGGCCTATACCGCCTACTGAGCGGACAGTAGCGCCGCTTCTCGCTCCAGTAAGCGGCGCTTGCGCTCCATCCCCCAACGGTAGCCGCCGAGCCCGCCGTCACCGCGCAGGACCCGGTGGCAGGGGACCAGTAGCGCGATGCGGTTAGCGCCGCAGGCAGACGCCGCGGCGCGGACTGCGCGTGACTCCCCGATCCCGTGAGCGACGTCCGTGTAGGTCACGCGGGCACCGCTCGGGAGTGTGCGCAAAAATCGCCAGACTTTGATCTGAAACGCCGTGCCGCGCAGATCCACCGGCAGATCGGGTGCGGGCCGCGTACCGCTGAGGTGAGCGTTGAGCGCCGCCATCCACTGGGCGAGGGCGCCACGATCGGGCGCTGCAGGCTGCAAGGTCGCTTGGGGGAATTCGTGTGCCAATTGAGTGATGAGGCTGGTCTCATCCGTCCCAAACTCGGCAAAGCAGACGCCGACCTCGGAGGCGGCCATCAGCAAGGGCCCCTCTATCGTGGTGTGGCAGAGGTAATGAAGCGTTTCCCCCGCTCCTCCGCGTCGGTACCGCCCTGCCGGCATACCCAATAGCGGCGTCGCCGCCCCATAGACATGATCGGCGGACGACAGTCCCGCATCCAAACGCGCCTCGACCACCGGGACGCCCGAGCGCAAGGCCGCCCGGAGTCGCTGCTGGCGACAGCCGTCCTGATACTGCTTCGGCGAGACGCCGAAGTGGGCTTTGAAGCGGCGCTGGAAATGCCACGGCGACAAGGCCGCCTGTGCCGCTAAGGTGTCTAGCCGCAGCGGCTCATCGGCGTGTGCGCTGATATAGCGTGCAGACGCCTCGAGGCGCGCGGTGAGTGAGGGGTGGGATGGGTCGGACATGGCCGCACGATACCTGTCTCGAGCGACCGGATGCACTCCGAATCTTGCGGTTTTACTGCCCGTATCGCCGGGGCCTCTCGGCGCGCTAGAGTGGGGGTCTACATCACGCACGAGAGGGGGGAGTGCGCATGACACTGTCACGTCGGGAATTCATGTCGGGCGTTGCCATCGGTGCGCTCGGGACCGCTGGTCTGGCCGGGACGGCTGAGGCCGCCGCAAGCGTCGAAGCGGCGCCGAAGCAGCGGATGATGGCGGCGGGTAAGCCCATCATCGTCTGCGCCGGTAACGGTTACGAATACTTGGACCGCGCCTACGACTACCTTAAAGGTGGCGGCGATACCCTGGAAGCCGCCATCCGCGTCGTGAAGGGACCTGAGGATGATCCGAACGATGACAGCGTGGGTTTGGGTGGATTGCCCAATGAAGAAGGCGTGGTCGAGCTTGACGCCTCGTGTATGCACGGACCGACGCGCCGTGCGGGCTCGGCGGGCGGCGTACGCAACATCCGCACCATGGCGGAGTTGGCTCGGGAGGTCATGAACCACTCGGGACACGTGATGCTCGTCGGCGAGGGCGCCGAGCGTTTTGCGGTGGCACGCGGGATGAAGCGTGAGAATCTCCTCACCGACGAAACGCGCAAGGTCTGGTTGCTCTGGAAGGAAGCGCATTCGGACTGGTGGGGTCCGGGTGTTGCGAGTCCCAATTGGCGCGACCGCTTTCACAACAGTTCGGCCGACGAGCGTCTGGAGTGGCACGAACGCCTGCAACGGATCGCTGAAGATCTCGGTATTGATCCGGCCGTGCGCAACGCAGCGATACACAAAATTGTGTTTCCGCCCACCGGCACGATCCATTGTTCCGCCCTCGCCGCGAACGGCGATATGTCCGGTTGTACGACCACGAGCGGGCTCGCGTGGAAGATCCCCGGCCGCTTGGGGGATTCGCCGATTATCGGTGCCGGCTGCTACACGGATCAGGACGTGGGCTCCGCCGGTGCCACCGGCAGCGGCGAGGAGAACATCCGGGTCGCCGGGGCGCACACCATCGTCGAGAACATGCGCCGCGGGATGTCCCCGTTTGAGGCGGGTATGGACGCGCTGAATCGCATCGTTCGTAACTACAACGGCGATATGAACCGCTTGCAGTACGTCGATATGACCTACTACATCCTGCGTAAAGACGGCGCGTACGCCGGCGTGTCGTTGTGGACCGGGTATGAGCCCGGACGTCCACACACGATTGGTGTCCACGATGGGACGAGACGATTGGAGAAGACGGTCAGCCTGTTCGAAGGCGCCTCACAAGAATGGCCTCCGGTGGTCGCCCCCTCCAAGGCAAACCTATGAAAGCGCACATCGGTTCAATGACAGTCGCACTGCTGTGGTCGGTGCTGGTAGGCGCGACGGAGCCCACAACGGTCGTGTATGCCGGTCACCTGATCGATGGCACCGGCGCGGCACCCACGGGGCCTGTCGCCGTGGAAGTTCGTCAAGGGCACATCGTTGGGGTGACGGAGCGGTCTCGTTACAAGGCGCCGACGGATGCTGCCATCGTCGACCTCGGGAATGCCACTTTGCTGCCGGGGCTGATCGACACCCACACGCACCTCTTCCTGCAAGGTGAAATTCCCGAAGAGGGTGGGTACGACGCGCAATTGTTGAAGCATCCGCAGTCGTTCCGCGCGGCGCGGGCGGTGGTGGCTGCGCGACGTGCGATCGATCAGGGCTTTACGACCTTACGCGACCTCGAGACCGAAGGGGCCGGCTACGGTGACGTCGGCATCAAAGAGGCCATTGAAGCCGGGTATATCGATGGCCCACGACTCTATGTGGCGACGCGCTCCATCTCCACCACCGGTGGTTACGCGTTGGAAGGCTATGCCCCGGAAATCAGTTTGCCGAAAGGGGCTCAACTGATTGACGGGCCGATTGCGGCGCGCAAGGCCGCGCGCGAACAGTTGGACAACGGCGCCGACTGGATCAAGGTCTACATGACGCATCGCTCGTGGCTCGACAAGGAAGGCCATCTCGTCTCACAGCCCACACTGACCGTGGACGAGCTGCGCGCCATCGTTGACGAAACTCACGGCTGGGGCCGCAAGGTAGCGTGTCATGCCTACAACGGTATCGGCTTGCAGCGAGCCCTCGACGGCGGCTGTGACACGATTGAGCACGGCCTCGAAATGACGGACGCGCAGATTGCCCAGATGAAGCGAATGGATCTGTGGTACGTGCCAACCCTCGCCGTGTATTACCGCGATTGGGATCCGGCCGGAACACCCGACGGCGAACGCGACCGCAAGCGCGCGGCCGTGCATGAAGTCACCTTTCGCAAAGCACTGGCTGCGGGCGTCAAGATCGCCTTCGGCACCGATATGGGCGGCATTCCGTGGAATGAGCCCATTGCGCAGGAGTTCAGCCGCGAAGTGGCGCTCGGGATGACGCCGATGCAGGCCATTGAATCGTCGACGAGCCGGGCCGCGGAACTGCTGGGTCGTGCGGGTGAACTCGGCGTTGTTGCCCGAGGGGCCGTCGCGGATCTGGTGGCCGTGGACGGTGATCCGCTCGAGGACGTGTCGCGCCTTGAGCACGTGCACTTCGTCATGAAAGAGGGTCATGTGCTGCGCCGTCGTGGTATGGCGGTCGAAGGGCAGCCGCGATGAGCGCCCCGCAGACTCGATCGATGGCGCGCCTCGCGGCCACCAGTTTGGTCGGCGCGAGCATTGAGTGGTTTGATTTTTATCTGTACGGCGTGGCCGCAGCGCTCGTGTTCCCGACGTTGTTCTTCCCGAAGGGCATGCCCGCGTTCGTGTCAGTCCTGGCGTCTCTGAGCACCTATGCCGTGGGATTTCTCGCCCGTCCGTTTGGCGCGTTAGTGTTCGGCCATGTCGGTGACCGATTAGGGCGCAAAGCGGCGTTGGCGGTTGCCTTGGTGGTGATGGGACTGTCCACCGCGGCCATCGGTTTATTGCCGAGTTACGCCGTCATCGGCGCAGTGGCGCCGGCACTGTTGGTCCTCCTGCGTTGTGTGCAGGGTCTGGCGATTGGTGGCCAGTGGGGCGGGGCGATGCTTCTGGTGGTCGAGAGCGCACCGCCCGAAAGGCGTGGTTTTTACGGCAGTTTCGCCCAAGTCGGTGCACCGGCGGGCGTCGTGCTCGCCAATTTGGCGTTCTTGGTCATAGATCATTACACCGACCACGACTCGTTCATCGCCTGGGGATGGCGTATTCCGTTCCTGTTGTCGGCGGGGCTCGTGGGACTCGCGTGGTACATCCATCGGCGGATCGAAGAGACGGCTGCGTTTAAAGCGGCAGAACAGCGTGGGGACGCTAGTACGGCGCGCTCGCCGATACTCGATGCGCTCGTGAATCACCCCAAGCGCGTTCTGCTCGCGGCCGGCGCATTTTTGGCCGTGCAAGTCTCGTTCTACGTCGCGATTCAATTCGTCGTGGTGTGGGGCAGTAATACCGATTTTGGCCTCGGTCTGCCGAAGTCCCTGCTCCTCACCGCGGTGATGTGTTCGAGCGGCATCATGGCGCCCAGTCTCCTGTGGTGTGGCCGACTCTCGGATCGATTCGGTCGTCGTCGCGTCTACCTGTGGGGAGCGGCGCTATCGGGTGCGTGGGCTTTCGTGATGTTCCCTCTCATCGAAACGAAAGTTCCCTTTCTCGTCTTTTTGGGTATCGCCGGTAGCACGCTGGTGAATGGGTTGATGTACGGGCCTCAGGCGGCGCTATTTGGCGAATTATTCCCGACCTCGGTGCGCTATTCCGGCGCGTCGCTCGGGTATCAACTCGGCGCGGCATTTGGTGGGGGCTTCGCGCCCATTATCGCCACGTACATCTTGGATCAGACCCATCACACGATCGGCGTATCCATTTACATCCTGAGTGCGTGTCTAATCACGATCGGGTGCGTTCTCGCCATCGGAACCCGCCGGGAGATGACGGGCGGGGCGCTGTAACCCCGTCACCGCAGCGGTCTCGACAGTGCCACCAGGCACTGTCGAGCGGGGGGGATCTATGCCTCGCGGTCCGCTCCGGTCACACTCGGACGGACAAACCCGCGTTTACCGGTCATAAAGAACTGCAAGAACCGTTGCGTTTCGGCCGACGGGTAATCGCCCGAGGCGAGCGCGGCGGCTGCTAAATCGCGCGGGTTACCAACCGCGCGGCAGACGGTGTGAAACGCGCGCCGAATCTCGGCGATCGTCGCGGCCGGAACGCCGCGTCGTCGTAGTCCCACCGCGTTCAGCCCGATCAATTCGTCGCGCTCGGCAGTCATGCAGAATGGCGGTACGTCGCGGGTGAGGCGCGTCAGCCCACCGATCATGGCGCTTTCACCGATTCGACAGAACTGGTGGATCCCCGCCCCGCCCCCAATGAACGCCCGCTCACCGACGTGAACGTGGCCGGCCAAGAGCACTTGATTGGCCAGAATCACGCGGTCACCTACTTGGCCGTCGTGTGCCACGTGCGAGGTTGCCATCAAGAAGCAGTCCGAACCAATGGTCGTCGCTGTGCCGGCACGGGTCGCACGATTCACGGTAACGTGCTCGCGCAACACCGTTCGGTCGCCGATCACCACGCCGGATTCCGTCGCGGTATTGAACCCTAAGTCCTGCGGATCGCCACCAATGACGGCAAAGGGGTGGACGACAACGCCGTCCCCGAGTACCGCATGCCGCGTGACGATGGCATGGGCGTGAATGACGCAGTCGGCGCCGAGACGGGCGCCGTCTTCGACAAGGGCAGTGGGATGGATGCTCATGCGCAGATCGTGCTCGTGTAAAGGGTCTCCATCCTAGCCCGTCGCGAGGCCGATCGGACAGGGGCAGCGCCCGCTCGATGCTACGGTACACTGCAAACCATGCAGCGGACTCTCCGAACAGACGTCTACGACGTGGTGATTATTGGCGGCGGCGTCATGGGCGCCTCGCTCTCGTACTGGTTGTGCCAGCTGGATTCCACGATCCGTGTGGCGGTGGTCGAGCGCGACCCGACGTTCGCTCAGGCCTCGTCCGCACTATCCGCCGCGTCGCTCCGCCAGCAGTACACCACGGCGGTCAATATAGAGATTTCCCAACAGAGCCTCGCGTTGTTGCGCCGAGCGTCGGAATGGCTCTCCGTCGGTGACGACTGCCCTGATTTGAACTGGGTGGAAGGTGGCTACCTGACCCTGGGCAGTGCGCCCATGGCAGCGGGATTGCAGGCGGCACATCGGGTGCAGCGGGCGCACGGCGCTGACGTGGCGCTGCTCGCGCCTGCGGCGTTGGCTGACCGTTTCCCGTGGTTAAACGTCGCCGACCTCGCGGTGGGGTCGTTCGGAGTGACTGGCGAGGGTTGGTTCGACGGTTACCGGTTGCTGACGTCGCTCCATGCCAAAGCGCGCTCACTCGGCGCGGAATTTATCCGCGGCACTGCGGTGGATTTTGAGCGCTCAGGAGCGCAGCTGTCGGCCGTCAATCTGCAAGATGGTCGCCGGCTGGCTTCGCGGATCGTGGTGAATGCCGCGGGGCCTTGGGCCCGGCACGTGGCCGCGTTGGCGCATGTCTCGGTGCCGGTGAGCGCGCGGCGCCGCACGGTTTTCGTGCTGTCTTGCCCGACGCCGTTAGTAGGGTTTCCGTTGTTGATCGATACGAGCGGCTTCTGGATCCGCCCGGAAGGGTCATTTTACATCGGCGGTATCGTGCCACGCGACGACGCGGAGGATCTGCCGCTCGAGCCCGATACGGCGCCGTTCGAATCTGAGTTCTGGCCGGCGCTCGCGCACCGCGTACCGGCCTTCGAAGCGTTGCGCGTCGAACGGGCGTGGGCGGGCTATTACGAGATGAATACCTTTGATCACAACGGTATCGTTGGCCCTCATCCGGAAATCGACAATTTTTATTTGATGAACGGTTTCTCGGGTCACGGGATGCAACAGGCGCCGGCCGTGGGGCGTGCGTTGGCGGAGCGACTTCTCACCGGGGAGTATCGGTCGTTGGATCTGACGCCCTTGTCCTTTGATCGTATTGTGGCCGGGCGACCTTTGCGGGAAGACGCTGTCATCGGCTAGTTCTCCCGGGCCGAGCCCCAACAGTGAGCCGGAGGAATCGAGTATGCGGTGGTCTGTTCTTGCTCGCGGTCTGGGTCTCTTCTGTTGTCTGTTCGGTACGTCCGTTGTCGCGGTACCGTCACCGTCGGGCGACACACGTGCGGTATTGCGCGGACAAATCGAACAGGTGCTGAAGGCGACGCACGTACCCGGGGCCTCGGTGGCGTGGGTGGCCGCCGACGGTACGACGGGAACCGAGGGTGTCGGGTTAGCGGATGTGGCGTCTCACACGCCCGCCACGTCGAAGACGCTCTTTCGGATCGGTTCAGTCTCGAAGGGATTGACCGCACTCGCCGTGTTGCAACAGGTTGATGCCGGCCGCTTGCGGCTCGGTGACGCGGTAACGGCCCATATCGGGTCTGCGTGGTTCGTAAACCGCTACGAGGCAGAGTCGCCCACCACGATTGCGGATCTGTTGGAACACACCACCGGCTGGGATGACATGCACCTGCGCGAATACGCGAAGGATGCCGCCGGCATGACCTTAACGGAGGGGTTACGTTTCGAAACCGGATCGCGCGTGGCCCGCTGGGCTCCCGGAACGCGGATGGCGTACTGCAACTCGGGTCCAGCGGTCGCTGCACTCGTGGTCGAACATCTGACCGACACGCGCATCGAAGACTACGTCGCGACCCACCTGTTTGCACCGATCGGCATGGCGACGGCGACCTACGACGAGCCGAACGGCGTGCCGATAGCAACGCTGTATCACGACGATGGCACTACGCCATTTCGGTACTGGCACATTCTGTTTCGACCGGCAGGATCGATTAATGCGTCTGCCGAAGATATGGCGGCCTATCTGCATTTTTATCTGAGTCGTGGGACGGTAAACGGTCAGCACGTGGTCTCAACGGGCGCCCTGACGCGGATGGAAACACCGACGCGCGCGTGGTCCGCTCAAGCGGGACTGACGACGGGGTACGGGCTCGCCAATTACACCAGCATCGAGGACGGCTTCGTGTTCCACGGTCACGACGGTGGCGTGGAGGGTGGATTGGCACGGTTGCGGTACCTCCCCGAGGCAGGCGTCGGTTACTCCGTCGTGATCAACGGAGGTAATGCGGACGCACTGAAGCGCATTTCGGATCTCCTGCGTGCCCATGTGCTCGAGGGCGTACCGCGTCCCGCACTGCCGACGCCGGGGGCCGTGCCCCGCGAAGTGCTGCCGTACGCGGGTTGGTATCGGTTGGACTCGCCACGACAACAGTCCGATGCCTTCGCGTTGCGTCTGCTCGACTGGAAGCGGATCGGAATCACTGCCGCCGGTCTGACGGTTTACCCCCTGTGGGGTAGTCTCCCGCAACATTTTGTCCCGGTCGCCGGATACACATTCCGTATCCCGGATGCGCCGGCGGCGACCCTCGCATTGGCGCAGCCGGAGCCGGCCCTGCGTGTGCTCCTGCTTGGTACCGAAACCTATGTCCGCGTAGCGCCTTGGCAGGTCGCCGTCGAAGGGGTGGCTGCCACGTGGTCGTTACTCAGTGTGTTGGCGGGACTACTCTACGGGGCGGGCGCGACGGTCACTGCGGTGTTGGGCCGCCGCCGACCGCAGGATCGCTCCATCCGATGCGCGATGGCAGCCGCGGCCGTCAGCCTAACGGCCGTTTTTGTGTTGCCCAGCTTGGTCGGCGATGCGGTCATTGAGCGACTGGGGAATCCCACGATCTGGTCGGTCGGACTGTGTGCCGTGACGCTGCTGTACGCTGCAACCGTGCTTTGGTTGGCGGTGACGGTGATGCGCCCGCAGTCCGGTGCACGGGCCTGGGTCAGGCGCGTCGGACGCCTCACGGCCGTCGGACAGTGCACGATCCTTGTCTACCTTGCGTGGTGGGGCGTCATCGGCCTACGCACGTGGGTGTAATGCAGAGCGCTATTTCGCGAGGATGACCGGCTGATCTTGCACCGAGTAATGGCTCGGGAATAGTACGCCGTGACGTTCGATCGAGGAGTAGATCAACTCGTGATTGGCATCGAACCAACGGTGCGGTGCCTGAGACAGTTCCGGGAGTATCGCGAGGGTGTAAGCAATCGGGCCGGTGAGACGGACCACGGCCATTTTGCCGACCCCGGAGTAACGCGGGTCGTAGGTTTCGATGTTGGCCAGTACGCGGTTGATGACTCGTTCGAGTAACACATGCCCGGGTGTCGAAATCACGAACCACTGCTGAAATTCGCCGCCCGGTACGTTGTAAAGCTCCGGGTGTTCTCCCCACCAGCGGGCGCCACCGACGCCGCTGTCTCCCCATTGGGACAGGAGATATTGATCGTCCGGTCGCACGACATCCGTCAGGGGCTTGGCGGTGGAAGACTTAATGTCTAAATACACGCCGCCCAGGCGGTAGACCATCAGATACCGAAAAAGATCGGCCCGGGCTGCGCCGTACACCGGATTGATACGGAGGTACGCATCGCGAATAGCCCGTCCGTAATGGTCATGGATGAAATCGGGGATCTCGTCGTCCGTCCACAATCGGTAACTGTAATCGGGATGACGGGCGCGTAGCGCTGCGATCGAAGGGGCGATGATGTCCGGCACCGTCGCCGTCGGATACGTCTGGTGCAACAGTCGGGGAATGGCCTGACCACGACGCCAACTGGGGGCACGTAAGCCGGACAGACTGGCGAGATCTGCGCGCTTCAGATGGCGTTTGCGGAAGATTTCCCAGTCCGATATCGCCGTACGTGGGACCAGATCACGCGTCGCCGGTTCTGCCGATAGGACGCCTTCACCGTGGCGCAGTGCGACCGTTCCGTGCGGCGTGCCGGGGATGCCTTCGACAATGTCGATGCGAGCCAGCGCCGCAGCTTGTTCCGGATGCAAGCATGAGAAGGTCACTTCGGGGTGTATGCGATCACCGCTCTTGCGGAAGACGATCGGCTCGCCGTAGTCGCGATCGGGCATGGAGTGACTGAGCAGCGAGCCTTCCGGTGTCAGTGTGACGAGCGAGCCGTGATGAGAGACGAGGACGAACACTTCGTCGCTGCTTGTCGATCGAGCCGGTGCAAGATGCAGTCGAGCGACGGCTTCACGATCGAGACCGTAGGCAATGGTGCGCACAATGCCGTCGTATTCGGGGACCTCGCACAGCACTTCCTCGGACTCTCGGGCGAGATCAAACGGGGTTTCGGTAAGCACAACCCCGCTGCCGAAATCCACGCGTATGCTGGCACCGCTCGGCTTGTCCTGATTCGGGGGGAAATCGACCCGAGCCGGAACGTGCTCGGTCACGACCAGGAAGCGGCAGCGCCCCTGCAGGCGTTCCAGACCCTGAGCAATATCCGCATTGCTGAGATGCTGCAGGACCTGGCGAATGAACAGGACATCACACACCGGAACCGTGTCGGAGCGCAAATCGTGCAGACGGAAGTCAACATCGAGTGCGGCAAAGCGCCGGCGGTTGTACTCAATCAGATCGGGAACCACATCGCAGGCGGTGTAGTGACCACACAGGTCGCGGATCTGACTGCCGACGTTGAAGTCACCACAACCGAGATCGACCACCGAGGGCGGATGATCGAAGCGACGGAGGAACGCGCGGACAGCCTCCACGTACGGCGCCACGATCGTTGGCGAGTGTGAGCCACTGCCCGAGAAGAAGGCATGGTCGTCACCACCCCAGAGGTGGTCACGGTAGATCTGTTCAAAAGTCGCCGGGGTGGTGTCGCCCTCGGCACCGTCCTTGGGGGGGTGACTCATCGGGTAGCCATCAAGGTAATACGGGCATAGATCCCAAGGATGCACTATAAAATAGAGCCGTGGGCCTCAGTGTGACGCGTGTCGCAACACCCCTCTCGCACGCGCGCTCTCTGGGCAGGCTACGCCGTGCCGAGTCACGGATCATGAGCGGTGGTGAAATCGGCTTCGCCCATGACCCTGTCCGATGTTGACACTCAGCCCCGCGGTGTTGTCGGCGAATCTGACCGCCTGGGCGGCATCCCGAGTTGTTCGACCCACCTCGATGGGCGTTCGGTGGACGCCGCCCACCATCGCCTGCAAGACGGTTACAGTGTCGACAGCCATGGTCCGACCGGGGACCAATCTCTGAGAGGCCACTATGAGCGCAGGTGCAGGATTTGTAGACGGCCACTACTGCAATTTGGCCGACGCGCGTCTACCGATCACGGATCCGGGCTTTACGCGTAGCGATGCGGTATACGACGTGGTGTCGGTCTGGCGGGGTCAGTTCTTTCGCCTGTACGATCATATCGAACGCTTTCTCGCCAGCTGTGCGGGCTGGCGATTGACGTGTCCCTACGATGCCCATCAGATCGCTGAAATATTGGCGGGGTGCGTGATCCGTGGTGGCGTTCAAGACGGCGCCTACGTATCGATGGCGTTGACCCGTGGGACGTTCCTTCCGGGTGCGCGGGCCGCCCGTGATATACGCGCAACGCGACCGATGTTCCTCGCCTATGCCATTCCCTATGTGTGGATCGTACCGCCGGAGACGCAGCGGGACGGGATACGCGCGATCGTGGCGAAGACGCCGCGCATTCCGAACGTGTGTGTCCCGGCAACCTACAAAAACTACCATTGGGGTGATCTCACGCAGTCGCGCTTTGAGGCGCTCGATGCCGGTGTCGATCAGGCGATTTTGGCGACTACCGACGGTTGGATCGCCGAAGGCGCGGGGTTCAATGTGTTCTTTGTTCGAAACCGGCAGCTCTACACGCCGGCTCATAATGTGTTGCACGGGATGACTCGGCGCACGGTGATGGAGCTGGCCGTCATGCACGGTGTGCCGGTACACGCCGCCGACTTTCCGGTACAGGCACTGCGGGATGCCGATGAGATTTTCTTAACGTCGACGGCCGGCGGTATCATGCCGGTTGTGGAGATCGACGGCCGTGTAGTGGGCAACGGTAAGCCAGGACCGATTGCCACTCAGTTACGAACGAGCTATTGGGATCGGCGGGAGCAGGGTTGGTATGGCACCGCAGTCGTCGCTGCGGATGTGTCGACCCACGAGGGATTACATCGTGCGACGTAAAGTGTGGGCGCTCCTCATTGCCGTGATCGCGACGAGTCTGATCATCAAACTCGGTGGTTGGCTCGTCAGCGCCCTGTTGCACGCGCGAGTGGAAGGGCATTGGCTACGTGTACTCAGCCTTTCCGGCGGTCTCGGTTTTCTGATTCCAGCAGTAGCACTGCCGATCATTTTCGCGCGCCGAGGCAAGACACTCCGTTCCCGGGAACGGCGCGCTCAGACGCTACCCGGGGCAACGCGGTTTGGTGCCCGCGATCACCAGTCGTAGAGCGCTCCCGCGAGCAGAGCGCCCTGTTCGCGGGTTAGAACGGTCGACGTTTTAGGCGTCGGTGTCACCGTTCGCGGGTATCCACCATTCGTGCCCTCGATGGGTCTCGGCGTATTCTGGCCAGCGATAATCAATCGGTGCTTGGAAGTCCTTGGGCAAGAGCGGTTCGATACGCTGTGAACCGGTCGTCCGCTGTAGCCACTCGGCCCGCGCAGCGGCGAGGGTTTCCGGTGAGCAGAGCAGGTCGATTAGTGTCGACGCAATCGTCTTTCCGGCCACTTGCACGGTCGGATCAATGCACGCGGGAAGCCCGCCGAGCGCATTCGCAACCCACGCCGGATAGCCGGCATACCCCGCGGGGGCCGCCAGCATCGGCCGCGCAATGTAAAAACGCACCGTCGGGGCGTACCACGTCATTTCAACGTAATCGTCGCTCGTCCAGTTCTTCTGCCAGGCCGGCATATTCACCCGCAGTTGCTGCTCGGCCGCTTCCGGAGAGATCAGTTTGCTCAAGGCAGGCAGGAAGGGATCACGCATCGGTTCCAAACCTAGGTTCGACTGAATCTCACGTGCCAATACCTTCGCCGTCTCGTCGTATTTCGGTGCACCCACTGCGGACAGATTGCGCCACGTCAATTGGGCTAAGGCGTGGTTCGCCACGCCCGGCCGCGTACGGGACACCCACCGTTTGACGAGACGACAGTGGGCAATTCGCGCCGCGTGCTCTGCGTTGCGGTCCAACACTTCGAGGACGGATTCCGCCATCGCCACATCGGGGCAGCGCCAGGAGTACTGAATTTGGGCGAGGTGCGCCGGTAAGTTATCGGCCGTCGCCTGACCGGCCGTCAGGATCGCTTCATTCAGAGACCAACCGCCCGTGTGGGCCAGCATTGATTCGAGGGTCGCCTTCGTGGACCCGTACATGGAAAAGAGGGCGACATTCGCACCCGGCGCTCGGGCGGCCGAGTGCGATGCGGGAATAGGGCTGTCCGCGTTGCCGACACCCCAGGTCTCGGCTTCATCGCAAATGAAGGAATAAATGCGGCTGTAATAGGCACCACAGTGCGTATCGAGGCGTACCGTGTTGCAGAGCGGCAGCATATAAAACGGATGGAAACTCAGCATCGCGTCAATGCCGTCGTAATAGCCACGCAATCCGTGCACCAGCTTTGAGCCTTGCACTTTTTCGGCAGGTTCTCCAAAGAACCGTAGGGTGCCTGTCAGTCCGTGCTCGCGCATGGCGTGTTGCGCACCGAGTAAGCCCGCCAGCGCGCCGATACCTAGCGCGGAGTGCGGGTCGGTATGCCCCGGAGCGTAGGGCGACAAGCCCGTGCGGGGGCCACGCTGCGTCGCCGCCGCCTGGCAGTTCCCCGGCACCGCATCGTATTCTGCATACGCACCGAGAGTGGGTCCCGTTCCGTTGGACCAGTGCGCCGAGAAGGCCGTCGGCATGCCACCCGAACCTTGTTCGACCATAAAACCCGCTTCACGCAGCTTTTCCACAAAAAAAGCAGCGGAGCGGTATTCGCGCCATGCCGGTTCGGCGTAATGCCAAATTGTACTGTGCCAGTCAGAGTACTGCGCGTGGTGGGCCTGGACATGCTGTATGGCGCTGAGCTGGGCAAGGTTCATGGAAAGCTTCCTTCGGTGGACGCCGGAATTGTAGCGCCCTGCAGGGTTGGGTTCAGTCGGTCTTATCGACGGTCGTCCGCGATAATGTGGGTCATTCAGAACAACGGATATCGATAGGTCTACGCGGAGTGCGTGAATTGCCGATGCGCAGTCCACCCTTTTTGGTATCCAAATAGACAGACGATGGAGCCGAATCAAAGGAGTGATCTGTGGGCCAAAATCGCAAGCACCTGAACCGTTTGGTAGAGGCTAGGGTGAATCTGGCCTACCAAGTGTTCATGCTCTTTCTGTGTCTCTATGCCCTCTTGGCACTCTCGGCGGAAGTGCTGTTACCCATCAATGTTCAGGGGCGTCAGTTGCTGGAGTACGTCGACTACTTTATTTGCGTCATCTTCTTCGTCGACTTTCTGCTCAATTTGCTCGCGGCGGAGAGCAAGTGGACTTACCTGCGTACGTGGGGCTGGATTGACGTGTTATCCAGCATCCCGTCCGTCGACGCTCTGCGCGTCGGTCGACTGGCGAGAGTGTTGCGCATTTTGCGTTTGCTCCGTGCTCTCAAAGTCAGTCGCTTCGTCGTGCTGCATATAGTGCGGCAGCGTAAAGGAGCGGTTCTCTACGGTGCTGCGGCGATCGCGTTCAGCATGGTGATCGTCTCGAGTATTGCAGTCCTATCCTTCGAGACCGTGCCGGGGGCGAACATACGCACGGCCGGTGATGCGCTGTGGTGGGCGCTCTGCACTATTGCAACAGTAGGGTACGGTGACTATTACCCCGTCACTTGGGAAGGTCGCGCGGTGGCAGCACTGCTCATGACCGTGGGCGTCGGCATGATTGGTGTGCTGTCGGGCACCATGGTGTCGTGGTTTGTGCAACCGGGCTACGATCGTGAAACCGACGAAATTCGTCATTTGCGCGCAGAAATCGCCGAACTCACTCGGATGGTGAACGAAAGGCTTCCGGTGGAGAACCCTGTGGTTGCCTCGGGGCAGCTATGTGTCGATCCACGCGAGGGGTCCTGATTGGATGACCCCTCAAGGGCATCCGTGCTCGGCATAGGGCCGGTTCGTAACGGGCTCGCTGCTCGTTTATAAGTGGCGATCACCGCCGTAGGAAGAGGACCACACTCATGGTCAGGCCGATGACGACCACAGCCGTCCGGACGACTGACGTGGGGAGTCGCTTCGCCACTCGCGCGCCGAGATAGCCACCGGCTATCGCTGCGACGAGCATCACACTGGCGGGGAACCACGCGACTTTGCCGGCGATGACGAAGCACACGACGGCGATGGCGTTGACAAGGCCGGACAGCAAGGTCTTGAGCGCATTGGCTTCATGGATGTCGGTCACACCGAATAATCCAAACAGGGCCAGCATCAAAATGCCGACGGCCCCGCCAAAGTAGCCGCCATAGATCGCGAGCAGAAACTGTAAGGCGTAGAGAAAGCCACGACCGATATGTACTCGCGCGGTTAACCAGGCAACCACCCGACGTGAAAACGCAAAAACGAGGGTTGCGAACAGGAGCAACCAGGGGACCAGTGCTGCGAAGGCACGGGCTGGAGTAAGGAGTAGGAGTGCTGCGCCGGCTATGCCGCCGGCGAGGCTTGTACCAATCAGGTGCGCGGAGGGTACGCCGTCTATGCGCGGGAAATGGTCTCGGTAGGCCCATGCACTGGTGAGTTGGCCGGGGAATAGCGCGACCGTGTTGGTGGCGTTCGCGACCACCGGGGAGATACCGGTGAACACAAGAGCGGGGAACGATAAAAAGGTACCCCCACCGGCGACGGAATTGATCACACCGGCAGCGAGCGCTGCGGCACTCAGTAAGAGCAAGTCGGACACGGACATAAAGGGTACGACAGCCTCGGGCAAGGGGAATTCGCGCGCAGTGATGTTACCCCTCACCCGAGCGCGGCGTAAGCCGTAGCGGGCGGCGCCGAGCGGCCTTGGTCCGAAAGGTATCAGCGAGGACTTGACGGAGCACCCGTGACCTTGGTTACCTGCATCCTCACTCGTAGGGGGATGACCGATGCCTAGTTGCCTGTGGAATCGTTCGGCTTTGGTTCTCATCGGCGCCCTCAGCGCGGTCACAGGGTACGCCAGCGCCGTCGCGCCGCTGGCGTACCCTTCGGTGTCACGGGGAACCGTCACCGAGTCGCAGTTTGGAGTGACAGTTGCTGATCCGTACCGCTGGCTCGAAGAGCTCGATAGCCCCGCCACTCACGCCTTCGTCGCGGCTCAAAATGCCCTGACGACGTCCTATCTGAGCGGTTTGCCAGGACGGGATCGACTTCGCCATCGTTTGGCCGAGTTACAGCAATACACTCGCTACGGGACTCCGTTCGGTGAGGCGGGCGCTATGTTCTACACCATGAACACCGGCCTACAGAATCAGAATGTTCTGTATCGCCGTACGGCAACGGGTGCGGATGTCGTGGCCTTGGACCCGAATGCATTGTCCACGGATGGCCACCTCGCGGTAGTGGGCTATGTGTCGAGCCACGACGGTCAGAAAGTCGCTTACGGCGTGTCCGATGCCGGATCCGATTGGACGGAGTGGCATATCCGTGACCTGACGACGGGCAAAGACCTTCCGGATGTTCTCCCTCATTCGAAATATTACAGCCCCGTGTGGACCGCCGATGACCGTGCACTGATCTATAGCGCGTTCCCGGCACCGAAGCCGGGCGACGAACTGGCTGCCGAAGATCGGAATGATGCGCTGTATCGGCATGACCTCGGCACACCGGCGACGACGGATCGGCGCCTGTGGTCCGATCCGGAGCATCCGGATCGCCAGTTTCAGCCTGCCTTGTCGGACGACGGTCGGTACCTCGTGATCGCCAGTGGTGAGGGCGAGGTGGGTGACAAGGGTCTCGAGGACATCCATATCTTCGATACCGTCTCGGGCACGGCGCTGGCCATGACGACCGGCTTTAGCGCAGCCTTCGTGTACGCCGGTTCGGATGCGGGACTTTTGTATTTCGTGACGACGGATCACGCTCCGAACGGACGGGTGATCGCCGTCGATCCCACGCAGCCGCAACGGGACCACTGGCACGATGTCATCCCCGAATCCACGGATACGCTGCTCGTCAGTGAACCGGTCGTCAGCGTGATCAGTCACCGTCTGCTGGTGCAGCGTCTACACGACGCGCACAGCACGGTGGCAGTTTATGACCTGACCGGACAGTACCTGCATTCCATAGCGCTACCGGGTGCCGGATCGGTGCATGGCTTTGGTGGCCGTTCGACGGACAGTGCGACCTACTTCAGTTACACCGATGCACTAACGCCGAGTACGGTGTATCGCTACGATGTCGTGCACCATCAGACTCAGCGTCTGCAGGCGCCAACCGTCCATTTTCGGCGGGCGGACTTCGTTGCCGAGCAGGTGTTTTATCCCGGATATGACGGAACGCGGATACCCATGACGCTGGTGTATCGCAAAGGCATGCGTCGAAACGGCCGCAATCCGACCCTGCTGTATGCCTATGGCGGGTTTGGCATTGCTGAGTTACCTCATTTCGCGGCGCACCGTATCGCATGGATCGAACGTGGAGGCATTTTCGCCATCGCCAATATCCGTGGCGGCGGTGAATACGGCGAGGCGTGGCATCGTGCAGCGACCGGTATCCATCGCCAAGTGGCATTCAATGATTTCCAAGCGGCTGCCGAATGGTTGGCTCAAGAACGGTATACCACGCCAGCCCGTCTGGGGATTCAGGGCGGATCGAACGGTGGACTACTCATGGGCGTGAGCGTGACGCAACGTCCGGCGCTCTATGGCGCGGTTATCGCGCAAGTGGGCGTGATGGACATGCTGCGCTTCGACCGTTTCGGCCAGGGCGCGGGGTGGACCGGCGATTTCGGCTCACCCTCCGAGGAATCGACGTTCCGGGCGTTGGCGAGGTATTCACCGGTCCACAACGTGCGGGCCGGTCTGGAGTATCCCGCGACCTTGATCGTGACGGGTGACCACGATACCCGCGTCTACCCGGCGCACTCCTTCAAGTTCGCGGCCGCCTTACAGTCGGCGCAGGTCGGATCTGCACCCATCTTATTGATGCTGGAGAAGGCATCGGGGCATGGGGGAGGCACGAACGTGTCGCAGGCTATCGAGCAAAACGCCGACATCTACGGGTTTCTGTGGAAGGCTTTGGCGGGCGACGTGGCAGCGACGCGGAACCGTACTCCCTAGCCGCATTGGAGTACCGCTTCTTCGATGCGAGATCGGACGTCGCATCTCGGGATCGGGTTAAGGCCTCGGAACCGTCTGCGCGGTTCCGGCTGCATCCGGCCACATTACCTCGGTGATCCGCAGGAGACCCGTGCCGGGGGCCGCAACGGTCATCACGGGCGAGTGGCGGAATCGCGCACCGTGCGAGGTGGTGTGCCACCCGGATGACCGTGCCGGGCAGACCGCGGTTAGCAGTCCGCCCGGCCGAAGGTCGTTAACGAGGCGTCAGAACTTATAGTTCGCGCCGATCAACACCTGGCGCCCGAACGTGTGGTACTGACTGAGCACCGACTGTCCGTACGATTGCTGACTGACGATGTACGGCCGATCCGTCAAATTTTCGCCCTGCAACTGTATTTCCAGATTTCTGAGAGAACCCGATTGGATCGTGTAGCCGATTTGGGCATCCAGCAACGCCTCCGGTTCGATTTGGTCCATCACGAACTTAAAGGCATTTAGGCGGAAGGCCGAGTAACCCGAACGATAGCGCTCGGCCACGCGTAACTGCCAACCGCTCTTTTCGAAGTAGAGCGCAGCGTTGGCGACAATCTTCGACAACCCGTCGAAGGTAATCGCCGGATTAATCGTGCCGTCGACATTGATGCCCGGGAGATTGCTCTGCGAGTAGGCAACACTACCCGAGAAGCCAAATCCGTTTAGACCTTGAATGAAGTCTCCAAACGATAGCTGGCCACTCAATTCACTGCCTCGCACATAACCCCCAGACTGGTTCACCGGCGCGGTGAGCGATCCGATATTTGATGCGGCGACCTTGCCGGTCGGGTCGACGAAGCCGGTGAAGTCATAAAGCGTGACGCCCTGACGAATCGCATTACTGATCTGTTTGTCGAACAGCGCAAACGCGACATAGGTCGATCGTGTGAAGTAATTCTCGATGTCGATGTCAAAGTCTGTCGATTTCCAAGGCCGCAACGCAGGATTTCCGCCGCTGCCGCTCCAGAGCAACTGGGACTGTCCGTTCGTAAGGGTGGGCCCGACGCTCGCGCTGATGCCAGCCGCCAGATCGCCCATCTGAGGGCGCGACTCGGTTTGAGCCACGGCGAGGCGCAATTTCGTCTTGTCCGACAGATCGCCGATCAGCATGAGCGCCGGCAAAGCATCCGTGTACGTCGCGCCACCCGTGTTGTTGCGAAGTTGTTGTCCGTTTGCGTCGGTGTAAAGACCGGTCGATCCTTGATTGGTATGTACGAGCTGCACACCGACGTTGCCATGCCACGGGATCAGTGCGTCAAAGCCGATGCCGAGTTTGACGAACGACGTGAGGAGCTTTTCGTCCACCGACCAGTTGTAATAGGTGCGCTTACTGTCCTGAGGGGCCGGTGTGTAGATACCGTTCCCACTGTTCAACGCGCTGAGCACGTCGAAATAGAGGAGGCCACCGGCGCCGCTAAAGCCGAGCGAAACCGGCGAGGTGCCCAAGCTCGACGGTATCGCAGCACAGGTGCCGAGTGCGCAGGGCGAACCCTGTGCGAGATTCATAGCGAAGCTGATGACCGATTCGACTTTCGAGCGATCCGAATAAATGCTGCCAAACTCAATCTTGCGTAAGAATCCGTCGGTCAGATCGCGGGAAAAGGCTAAGCGTATGGAGCGGGCTTGGTCATTGGTATTGACCCATTCCTGATAGCCGCCGCTGCCCCAGTAGGTGCTGAGGTTCATGTTTGCGGGGTTGGACAAGTCGATCCCCGGCCCGACCTGGCTAAAGCCACCGAAGCCGCCGTAGGTGAAGGTGTACGTCATCGGGTCCGTATTCGAGACATAGGCCTCGCCGATCGTCTCGTCGCGAGTGGCCTTTGAGAAGCTCGCGTCAAGGCTGGCCGTCCACGCCCCCATTTTTAATTCGTTCGCCCAATCGATCGAATGAATCGAGTCGAGGCGATTGTCCCCGCGCAGCGTATCCAACATATAGTCACCCGTCTGGGTGATGGAATTCGCCGAGGTAAAATTGGTCGACGGCTGCGGCTGAAAGCCGGCGTAGTCCGCCATGTCTCCCACCAATTCTGCGCCGCGCATCTGCTCGTTGAAGCGAGACTGCAAGAACGTGACCGTACTGTGGAAATTGTCGTTCGGCTTGAATTCGAGTACGGCGATACCTGCATCGCGCTTGCTGGTGGTCGCTGCGACCCCGTTCTCAAATCCGTCCCAGCCGAGTGGGTTTTGCTGCGCCTGATCCGGCGGCAGTTTCATTCCGAAATCGGTTGCGACGTGTCCGTAGTCCCAGGGGTTCAGATACTTCTTGAGAAGGGGCGAATCCAGGTGACTGAAGCCCACCGCCAGTCCGACCGTGTTGTTGGCATACTGGTTGACGTAACTGATCGAAAGCCGGTTGCCATGACTGTTGACGCCAGGAACCAAACCGCCTTGGCTGTTCGATTCTTCGCGTGCGCTCGCCGCGAACTTCGCACCGCTGACGCTCAACGGTTTGATGGTTTGAATGTCGACCGTGCCGGCAAGACCCTGATTCCCGAGCGAAACCTCCGAGCTCTTGTATACCGTGACCTGACTGACCAATTCGGCCGGAATCTGGTCGTACTGGAAGGAGCGATTGAGGCCGGTGCTCGCCATCTCGTTGCCATTGAGCAAGGTCAAGGAGAACTGCGGGCCCATGCCACGTATCGACAGGTCTTGTGCGCGACCATCCACACGCTGGGCCGCAACTCCCGGTAGGCGCGCCAGTGCTTCGGCCACGCTGACGTCGGGCAGCTTGCCAATGTCTTCAGCCACCACCGATTCGGAGATCGCCTCCGTCTGGAGTTTGATGGACTCAGCCGACTCGAGACTGTGCCGCAAGCCCGTGACCACCACTTCGTCGAGGTCAGCCGACTTCGGCATCGGGTCTGCGTGGACGGCCGTTACGGCTGCAAGAGCCGATAAGCCGACGAGGCCGGCTCGGTACGCGGTGCGTGGGCTCTGCGCGCGCAGTGACTCGGAAGGGCCCGATGATTCGTTCTTTGAGCAATTGGCCATACATCTCCCCCAGATAAAGACTAATGCGTTCCGCGGACAATGGCGTGTCGAGCCGCGACCTTGAAGTCGAGCAACCGGCGCGCTTAAGGCGCGTGCACCCCCGCACAGCCCCTTATCCGTCGTGAGTGCCGGTATAACACCAATAAATTGTAAAAGAAACACCAATAGAATACCACTTAACGCGAGCTCAACGCGTGCGGCGGCGGGCCGAACCCTGCGGCGACCGCTCAGCGCCGATCCCTCGGTGGGCGGTTGCATACCGTCTCCCTGACGGTGTATTACATCTGACGACTTCGTCGCGTTTCCCTAGAACAAACGCACCCCATGCTTCCGATGCCCGTTCCCGGCATTGGTTTGTGACGGTGTGCAAATATCAACGTTAAGAGGGGCTCATGTATCAGCAATCGTACGATCCCTTTGGAAACCCACTGCTGTCGACCCTCGTTGCGGCAGTACCGATACTGACCCTGCTGTACTTCATTGCCCTCCATCCGCATCGTGATGCCGACGGTCATCGCCATTTAGGTGTCGCTGCACCGTATGCCGCATTTTATGGTGTGGTGGCCGCGTTTCTGGTGGCGTGTCTTGGCTTCCACATGCCGGTAACGGCCGCCGTATCCGCATTCACGTTGGGCTCTCTATCGGGCTTCCTCGGCATCATTTGGATTGTTCTCGCGGCAATGCTGCTTTACACGATGACCGTCGTCTCGGGCCGCTTTGAAGTGGTCAAAGATTCGATTATTCATATCTCGTTTGATCGAAGGCTCCAATGCGTACTGATCGCATTCTCTTTTGGAGCGATCATTGAGGGAACATCGGGATTCGGTACGCCCGTAGCGATCGCCGGTGCCGTGATGGTCGGACTCGGATTCCGACCGTTTCAGGCTGCCGTGCTGAATTTGCTCGCAAAT
>Ga0208105_1000019_pt1 | contig 117121 bp, 142 predicted proteins | sample CryBogCBE16Jul07_FD_184574 | JGI IMG/M metagenome (GOLD analysis project Ga0208105, IMG submission 184574) | Freshwater microbial communities from Crystal Bog, Wisconsin, USA - CBE16Jul07 (SPAdes) | ecosystem: Environmental > Aquatic > Freshwater > Lake | place: Crystal Bog, Wisconsin, USA... | reverse complement strand
ACCTGTATCACCTTTTTCTCCAGTATAAGACATGCCATCATTTCCAGGAATTCCCTGAGGACCAGTATCACCTGTATCACCTTTTTCTCCAGTATAAGATATGCCATCATTACCATGAATTCCCTGAGGCCCAGTTTCTCCTTTTTCTCCAGTATAAGACATGCCATCATTTCCAGGAATTCCCTGAGGACCAGTATCTCCTTTTTCTCCAGTATAAGACATGCCATCATTTCCAGGAATACCCTGAGGACCAGTATCACCTTTTTCTCCAGTAAAAGACATGCCATCGTTACCAGGAATTCCCTGAGGCCCAGTATCACCTGTATCACCTTTTTCTCCAGTAAAAGACATGCCATCATTACCATGAATTCCCTGAGGACCAGTATCTCCTGTAAAAGACATGCCATCATTACCGGTAGGTCCAGTAAATCCCTGGGGTCCAAAGGCAGATGTAGAAATGATGATGTTACTTATTTTAATATTGACAATCTGATCTGAACTGGTTGACAAAAAACCATATAATTTTACTGCAGTATCTGGAGGATCGCTGTTTATTAATTTATTTATAGGAGTTCCATTGTAATAAAAGAAAATATAATCAAAGCGAACTTTTATGAGAAAATTGTCAGATTCTGTAAATGATTGATAATATTGTCCAATAGAAACTTTTTTATGTAAAATGTTACTAGTATCGTAAACTTGATAAAATGTTAAGAACGAAGATCCTAATCCAAATTGAAAACTATAAGTATCATCAGGTATTTGAAATGTATCAATAGTAAAAGAAATAGAAACTTCATTTTCAAGAGGAAAAAAACTTTCAATGCTTGAAATTACTTCATTTTTTTTATGAAAAGTTACTGAGTTTCCATTAATGACAGGATTACCTAATTGCTTTCGAAAAGTAAATATGCTATTATTACCTTGGGGTCCAGTTGGTCCAGGACCACCAATATTACCATGAACCATTTTAAATGCTAAACTAGGAGTTAAACTAACATTTCCAATATTAATTTTTTCTTTGACAGTAATACTATCAAAGAAAGACATTTTATTTTATTCTTGAAAGAACAAGTTATTTACCAATACAAATTCCAAACTTTCTTATTTTTATCAAAAACTCCATGTCCTTGCAAGGTCAATCTATATTTTTCATTATTTTTTTCCGATGGACCAATCATATGAAATTGCATTCCTTTATGTAAAACAATTTCTCCTATATTATAAGGAACATAAATTTTTTTACAAAGATTAAACCATAATGTTCTTGGAGAAAAATAAATTGAAGCAGTACTTATTTCAGTTTCAAATAAATATAATCCAGCTTTTCTAGGTAATTCAATAGGTAAAGTAAAACTTAATAAATTTTCCGTATCTATATCCTCATCTTCATAATAAGTCAGTCGATTAAATTGCATATCTTTATGTATTGAAGCAACGGGATAACTAAAAATAGTATTGCATTCGAAAATATGAAACCCAGGTTTGCAACATTTTTTTCGATAAACTACTTTATTTCCTAAATGATTTTCTAAATATTGTCGAACTGTTTCATGCAAATCAGAAAATGGTTCTAGTAATTTATTTGACTCTGATGACAATTGTTCATGATTTAAGTCTAAGTAACTAGCAGACCCTAAAGTCTTCATAGATACATTTCTTTCTTGCCATTTATTTTTCATTTCTTTAACTTTATTGGAAAGTTTTAAACATTCATTAAAATCAAGTATTTTATCTTTATGTACTTCATGATGTAATGATGGATTAAATATTTCAGCTTTATGCAAGTTAAAAATAAATATTCCTGTAGCAGATAAAAAAGAAAAATTCAACAAGATCATGAGTAACCATGAAAATATTGCAAATAATAATAACCGCATTTATTCTTTAGCTATGATTCGAGATGTTCCAGTAGACGGAACTTGCTTGTTTCATGCCATGTCATTACCGTTTCAATTTGAAGGACATAAATTAAGAGCTTTTTTGTCAGATTTTCTTCTTGAAAACCAGGAAAAAGAATTACATGGTCAAAAAATAAAAGATTGGGTTTATTGGGATAAGAACATAAAAGCAGAAACTTATGCTGAAGAACTTCAAAAAGGATTATGGGGAGGAGCATTAGAAATTACATTGTTTAGTTCTATTTTAGGCGTACCTATATTTGTATATGCTCCAGATGACGAAAATGAAAAATGTAATCTGATTACAGAAACATATCCAGATTTTTCTTTACAAAAATATTCGGCAGATATTGATTATATTGGATTGCTTTGGGTAAATAAAAGTCATTACATGAATTTAATTTTTCAATAGAATAAAATGGAAGAATCAAAACAAACTACTATTATTAAAGACATAATTGGAGTAATAAAAAATTTAGGATTTTTAACTTTTGTCAATGTTTACATAGGCTTTTATTTGCTTATTGTTCTTTTCATTCAAAAAGATCCAAATCCTACTACTTTAGGTCGATTTTTATCAAAAATATTTTATTCTACATTTTCAATGTTTCAAAAGGTAGCTCTTTTTGGTCCTTTTGTTGTGGCAATACTAACATTGGCTAAAGAAAACAATTTTCATTCATTTTCTTCTGGCTTCTTTTCTTTTAAAATGAATCAAAGGTCCATGCAAGTTTTAAATAGCATGATTTGGAGTTTTACAATATTTGGATTTTTTCTAAATTTATGTTCATGGACATTGCAACTGAATATTTCAACAAAAGAATCACAATCGCAAATTTTTGATAGCGGAGAAGTTGTTCCAAATAATATAGCAAACGACAATACATTCGGAAATTCCAGATTAACTCAGTTTAGGTATACTTTAGGCGTTATTGTAACTGCATCTGCAAACGGATGTTACAGTGTTGCTACATTGTTAGCTTGCATGTACTACTATATGTTCTTCTTTCCAAGTAAATAAGTTTCTAATCGAGGATACTTCATTGCATCTTCTTTTGAAATAGCTTCAACAACGGTTCTTTTAAAAATTCCCTTTTCATTTTCATGCTTATTCGGATGGTAATTTGGCTCAGACTTTACTAAATAATGATATATTTTCATATGATTGACTTTACGTAAACTAACAATTATATCTGGTGAATATGTTTGGGAACTTAATATTTTTTCTAATTCCTTATTTTCAGGAAATGAAATAGTTTTTAACTTTGAAAAATTTTTGTTTCTTCTAAAAAATCCAAAGTATGACTTTACTGCTGCTGCAGCAGGTCGATTTGCTTCATAAACATATTTATTTAAAGTATCTCCATCAAATGTTGTAATTACATATTTTTCTTTTTTAATTATTTTTCCTCCTTCAATATTTTTATCTTCTGAATTTGAGTTTCCATTTTTTGGTAGAGAACAAGCATAGTCCGGATTTTTTGAAAATAATTTAATTCGATTTGCAGGAACAGTTATTTTCATTTTTATTATTACTGTATGCGTTTGCAATCAATTTAAACATTCATTAAAATCTAAAAAAAAAATGAGCGATGATGATACTGTTATAAGCATAAATACTCCTACAAAATCTGAATTTGCTACTTTTCAGGTTTTAGCAAATAAAGAATTTGTAGATATGAATAAACCTTTACCTGATCATACAGTTATAAATGTATTGGAAGAAGCAAGAAAGGAAGTATATACTCCTGAACCTAAAAAGTTGCCGAATATAAAGGTAGATGCAGATTACGACGATGATTATGATGAAGATGAGGACAGTTACTCTGAAGATTATACAGAAGACGAAATTATTCCTCCATTTCTAAAAAAAGAAACAACTCCAATTCCAGTAAAACCTGTTCCGCAAGTTCCAACATTCGAACTTCCAAAATCTAAATACCAAGAAAGTACGCAATTCGAAATAGATGCGGAAAAGGAAGCATTATTGTTTGAGCTTCAGCAAATGGAAAAAGATGGAATTTTTAAACCTACTAGACCTTTGACGATGAAAGATTCTTTAGAAGAAATTCAATTTCAATATGATAGAATACAATCTGAATTAAATTCCAATCAAATAGTGGACATGGCTAAATCTGCAATAAAAATGGGAAGTGGTATGGTGGAAATGACTTTAAAATCCTCTGGAATAAAAATTGTTGATGGTTTTCATAATAATTTATGCAAAGATATGAATAAATTTAATAGACCACTTAGCAGATTATACAAAAAATATTGGAGAAGAGGAGGAGCAAGTCCAGAAATGGAATTGGCGTTTATAGTATTTGGTTCCTTAGCATATACTGTTGTTCAAAATAAGATGGGAGGTATGAATATTTTTGGGTCTTCTTCGAATCCAACACAAGTTCCTAAACCAAATGAGCCTACGCCAATATTAACTACTTCATCATCAAATCAAACCAAGCCTCCTCAAATGCCATCTTTAAATATTCCAAGTTCTTTTGCGGCTGATACAAAATGGAAAGAAATGGAAATTCAACAAGAAAAACAAAGAAAGGAATATCAAGAAAGAGAAGATAAATTGAAAAGAGAAATGGAAGAAAGAGAAAAAAAGATGATGTCTACTATAGATAATATGAATAATTCTTTTAAGGCAAGAGAAGATGAATTATATAATCAATTACAAAATTTTAAGGAAAAAGAAAAGCAAGTAAGTTCTGATAATGTAAGAAAAGTTACTTTACAAGTTACGGCAACTCCAAAGGGTAAAAATTCAAAGAACAAGACTGAACTTAATTTAGACGAAAATTAATATTTATTTTTTTAGTTTAGCTCTTCTTTCTTTTCGTTTTCATTATCATTTGAATTTTCTTTTTCTGTTTCTTGTTGATCATCAGTAACTGCAGGAACTTCAGCTTCTGCTACAACTTCTGTTTTTTGTTCAGTTACTTCAGTTACAGTAGTAGAAATTAAAGATTTAGCAAAGTTAAGAAGGGATGTTTCATCTCGTCCACCTACATGCAACTTCATTTGACCAGAAGCCATAACACCGAAAATTGTTGGAAACCCTTTGACGTCGTCTCTTCTTACTAAAGAAGGAGCGATTGAAGCATCAACTCTGTGCCACTTGACAGTTTTATCTGAAGATGCAGCTGCGGAAACATAGGATGACATCATGTTTCTGCAATGGCCACACCATTGAGCATGCAATAAAATAACTTTAGGAACTCCATCACCAACAATTAAAGTTTGAGCTTCAGAGTCCGATTTTGCATCTTTTACATATGGACTTGGAGTTAATTCTGCTTGAGGCGGCATTACATTTCTTTCAAGCATGGACTTGACTTGATATTGAGTATAGTAATAGTACATGGCCATAACAATGATGACAGCCAAAAGAACTAAACAGACCCATAATGGAATCATGACTTGAGGAACTGATTTTTCGGTGGTTGTGGATCTTGGAGATTTTACGACAGCAGAAGATTCAGACATTTTTTCTTGTTCATATAATAATAAAAAAAGTTATAAACAACGCAGAAAATGGAATCTTTGACAGAAAAATTTAATAATAATGAACGCTTACTTTTGCAAACTCCATCGAATCCGACAACCATAAAAGCAACTTTATCGTCAAAACCAAATTCTCCGGGATGGATATCAATGATCAATACTCATGAAATTTGGTTAACTTATTTAACAATGTTCATTATAATAATAATTGCAACCTGTGTTATTTACTATTTTACATTGTATCAAAGACCAACGAATCAATCCTTTCATACCTTGGGAAATGGTTCCATTGACGGCGATTTGACATTAAAAGGAAAACTTTATGTTGACGGTGATACAACAACTCCTGAACCACTAATTCAATATGGTTCTGGGATTACTGCAGCATTAGCTAGTGGAAGTCCAGGAACTCAAAGATCATTAATAGTAACTGTTACATTACCAGTTGCATATAAAAACGGCTTTCATGCAACTGTCTCTTTTGAAAATCAAAACGGTATACAAATAACTCCTACAGCTCCAATATTTTTAATGATAAATTCTTATACTTCTTTGCAAAGTTTTTCGTTTATTGTCTACGGAGAACAATCATCCATATTCGGATATACTTGGTTTACTCATGGTACATAAATATATTTTTTCGTTTGTTCAATCGATAAATACAATCAAGTATATAATTTAAAAAATGGAATGCAATATTTGTATGGAGCAAATGAAGACTGAATCGTTCAAGCATCCAGTTGAAAATCAGGACGATAAATTAGACGATCAAGATACTTCTTGTTTGAGACTTAAATGCGGACATTGTTATCATACCGAATGTATGGTTATGGCCTTTCGTCAGCATCAAGGATGTCCTCTATGCAGAGAAGACAATCCAGTTATAAACATAGATGATGTTGTTTTGGATAATAATATTTTAAATCAATTGAGACAAGAATTAGAGATAGAGTTGCCACTAAATGAAAATCAAATGAATATTATTAACGAAGTTGATACAAAAATTCAATTTTTAAGAACATCAAATTATCATGTCCAAAAAGCTAGACAAAATCAAAATATTATTTTAAGACAATATAACGAGTTTTGCGAATACTTGAAAAAAGAAAGGTCAGATGCAATCAAAGAAGCATTATTAAAATTTAGAAGAAAACATAGATCATCATTTAACAAGAAACTAGCGGAATTAAGATCATGGATGGCAAATACAAAAGAAATTGAAATTAATTTTTTATTGCAATTATCGGACATGACCCCAGAAAAAGTGAATGCTTACATGGAATATATGGGAAGTTATTCTTACAGTCCTGAACATTTACCTAGGAATCTTCTAAATGAGAAGGAACCGATTCATTTACGATTTTGGTTTCATTAGAAGCAGATGCATTTTTATTGTTGTTTCTTCTTTTTGATCTTCGAACTTCTTCCTTGACAACTTCTTCTACTTTTATATGAGTTGGAACTGACTTTACAACAGTTGCAGATTTTTCATCAATTTGAACTTCAATGTCTTCTAATTTTACTTCCATATTTTCAATTTTTTGTTGAATTAAAGCATCTAATTTATCAGTATGATTTTGAACTTCTTGTCTTATTAGACCTCTTAATATAATTTCATCGACTGGTGGTCTAGATTCGACATCCTTGACTCTTCTACTTAAACTAATAATTCTGCTAATTGTATATAACAATAATAAAGCTCCTGCCAACAAAAATAAAAACCAATTATCAATAATTTTTGATTTTTTTGTAATTATGTCCATTTTTTTTTATAAAAAAATTTAAATTTAGTAAAATTACAACGAAATAAATAATATGAGACGTTATAATTTAGTATTTCAAGAAAATGTAAATGAGGTTTATGACAGTTTAACCAAGATGAACTGCATAAGTAATGCTGTTCTTATTTACAACAGAACTTGGGATATTCAACATTTGATTAATTTTTTTATTTCAAAAAAAGATCTTCGTAATCCTATTACAAATGAACAATTTTCGTTATCAGAAATAGAATTAATCAAATCGAAGATGACAGAAAATGAGAAAACCGTATTTGATGCAAGTCCAATTCCAGACAAATTTCCAGCCAATGTTAATACATCGATTCGATTATTTCTAGAGGAGCAAGCAACAACTTGCATATACGGAATTCTTTCATTAACGGAAAGTTTTATAGAAAATCAAGAAATGGCAAATGAGTTACAAAACAATTATAATAGTTTCTTTAATTTATTGAAATCATATATCGGTGGAATGTTTCATATTGATCCCGTTTTTTCGGTTCATTTATGTACAATTTTTGTAAAAAAGTTAAAACATGGTTCTGAAGACAAAATACTTATAGAATTAATCGAAAATAGTATAGATATGTTAAATTATGTTATATTTGGATTTTTTAATAATTTAGCAACAGATGAAATTATAAAACAATTAAATACATGCAAAACAAATCAAGCAATTGTTCATATTAATATTTAAAATTAAAATTTAAAACTTTCTTTATGAAAAATAGTCATATTTTTATAAAATTCGTAGACAGTAGGATACATATTTTTATCAATTTTTTTTACTTGTACTGGTAAATGAAAAGAATAAGTACTAGGCATTTGAGTATTTGTAGTAAGTCGAACCAAGCATTTGAATCGAAAGTCATTGTTCTCGTTTCGAAAGTCTCTGCTATCCCAAATCAATAAATCAAGAAGCCAAATATATCCTTGACTTGTCATCGCTGCAAAACATACAATATTATCAAAAACTGAACTATCGGTAATTCCTAGACTGGTGATTTCTCCGCTTTGTTTCCAAAAGAAGCTATATTTTTGGGCATTTTCCGAAACGATAACAAATAGTCCCATAACCATACTAGGATCAAAATTGACTCCAAGACCTTCCATATCATCATTGTAAGTACTGCATTCAAAATGTTCAATAGTTGGTACTGCATTGTGTTTATATTGTTTTAGAGCTTTATTAATTAATTCTCTGACTTTAGAAATATGCATTGATTTTTAAATTATTTTTTTTTATATATTTTTTTATTTGTTAGATTCAATTTATAAAAAATGTACTCGAACGTTTTGCAAGATAAAGTTTTAGAAAGTTATAAGCGATGCGTTAACTATGCAACGGATGCAATTTTGCATTACGAATTGTTTATGGATCATATGATGCCATACATTATTCGGGAATATTCTAGAATAGAAGTACCTGCGGAAAACAATGAAAAACATATTGTTCAATTAAAAAACGTTGTTGTAAAAAAACCAAGTATTTTTGATAACGATGTCTCTTCATCAAAATCAGGTGTTATTGAAGAGTTATGGCCTAATGAAGCCAGAGCTCGAGGTCTTACGTATTCTTGCCATGTATTTGTAGATATTGAGCATAACGTCATTAGTCCTTCAAAAAATCTGCAAACTGTTTATAGAGAAGTTCCGTTATTTGATATGCCGGTAATGCTTCGTAGCAAGTACTGTCATCTGAAAAATGATGCAACAAATGAATGTTTTATGGATCTTGGAGGGTACTACATTATTCGAGGCAATGCTAAAGTTATTCAGCCTCAAAAGGTACAAAGAATTAACGTTCATCTTGTAAAAGGATCAAAACATGGTGACATTGACATGGATATTCGCAGTTTACGATTTGATGAAAAATTTAGATCCTCATCGACATTGTACATGCATTTAGGTGGATCGCCACCACAAATTACTGTGGATATTCCATTTTTGAAAAGTAATCTGAATGTTTTATGTTTATTTCGATTTTTAGGAATAAATACAAAAGAAGAGATAGAAGAAATATTGCAATTTGATTCGGAAGACAAGCGAAGATTATTTAGTTATAATTTCAGTCATCATTTTATGACATGTTCTTTTGAAGAAATATTGGATGCTGCAGGAACAAGTTTGAATTTAGGAAACGATGCTACAACTGAAAAAATACGCAAGCAAGTAATGCAACAAATTAATGGAGAATTGCTTCCTCATTTGGGTTATGATGATTGTCAGCAAACAAAACTAAAAAAGTTAGTTTATTTACGAATAATTATCATTAAAATGATTGACGTATACTTGGGTTTTTCTGAGCCGGATGACCGAGATTTTGAAGGATATAAATCTGTTCAAATGTCCGCAGGTATATTGTCGGTAATGTTTCGTCAACAGTTTGCAGCAATGATGAAAATGTTAAGAAATAGAGTTTATGACAGATCGAAAAAGGGAAAACACTTGGATGTAGCAAATTTATTGACCGAATCTTTGACAAGAGACATTTTAAAAGCATTTTCTGAAGGAGAAGTAACAGTTCAAAAAGAGTCATCAAATGCTGGAACTTCTGTCATACAAATGGCTCAACAAATTAATCCTTTAGGCATCCAAACTCATATTCAAAGAGTATCTACGGCTTTGCCTAGAGACGGAAAATATAAACAATTAAGAGGAGTAGACCCTACTCAGTTATTCGTATTTTGTCCAACGGAAACTCCTGAAGGTCATGGCTGTGGTCTTTTACAAAATCTTGCCTCATTTGCGAGAGTAAGACTAGGACAACCTTTAAATTTCGTTTCTCAAGCAGTTTTAAATTTAAATCAAATTGAACCTGAAATTATTTTTCCTTTACAATCATTTGAAAACGTCAAACATCGTCTTGTTCTCGTCAATTCAGATATTATTGGATATACTTACGACGAAGATATTTTTATGGAAATAGCTAGAAAAGCCAGAAGATCTTTCTTTTTGCCATTTGATTGTTCTATCGTTAGAACTAGTCATGGCATTTCTATCAGCTGCGACATGGGCGTCGTTGTCTTTCCTTTATTTTATTTGCCTAAATTTAATGTAGCGCTAGAGATAATGGAAAATAATAACGAGGAGGAAATATTTGAATCTTTATGCAGAAATGGTTGCATAGAATATATGGATGCTCAGGAACTCCTAGAATATAGAGTCGCTTTTGATTCAAAAGAATTAATTGATGATAATTCTTTTTCTCATATGGCTATTCATCCATGCAGCTTTATGGGAACTTCGGCAAGTTCTGTTCCGTTTGCGAATCATGACCAGGCTCCAAGAGTAGCTTATCAATCAGGTATGGTAAAGCAAGCCATTAGTACTCCAGCTACAAATCACAGAGAAAGAACCGATTTGGGATACGTTTATGAACTTTGGTATCCGCAAAGACCAATGTCTGAGACTGCATTGTCAAGATCCGTTAAAATGAATGAATATCCAATGGGGGAAAATTTAATTATTGCTATTGCTCCCTATGGAGGTTGGTCTCAAGAAGATTCTATTATTCGAAACCGAGCTTCTATTGAAAGAGGATCCGGTAGGGTTACAGTACATAAAGTATTTAAGGCTACATGTCGTAAACGAGGATCTCAAGACGGAGAACAATTTGAGCATCCGTTATTTAAAGAAGCTGAAGGACCTAAATGCGAAGGCATAAGAGCAAATGTTAATTATGACAAGATTGGATTCGATGGTATGCCTGAAGAAGGAACTCCGATGAAAAATGGAGACGTTATAATCGGTCGCGTTTTGCATGCCTCTGAGATTGTTGTTCCTGACAATCCCATGATGCCAACGATTACAAGACCATGCAGAAGAGACAGAAGCATTGTTTTAAGTTGCGAACCTTCGGAAACCTATGTCGTTGATTTAGTGGTTTTTTCTACAACAAAGGAAGGGTACAGATCGGTCAGAGTTAAATTGAGATCCATTCGTATTCCTCAAGAAGGGGATAAAATAAGTAGTCGACATGGTCAAAAAGGAACTATTGGAATAATTTTAAATGAAGAAGACATGCCTTACGTTATGTCAGGTCCAAATGCAGGAATGAGACCGGACGCAATCATTAATGTTCATTCAATCAATGGACGAATGACTATAGGAAAATTATTGGAAATTTTATTTAGCTCTTTAGGAATTGTTCGAGGTGAATTTGTAGATGCAACACCGTTTCGAAATGTAAATGCGAAATGGGCTATGAATGAATTGTCAAAGTTGGGTTATGGAACTGAAGAAATAATGGTGGACGGATGCAGCGGACAAGTCATGAACAGGCCTTGGTTTATTGGAAGTTGTTTTTATCAGACATTAAAACATATGGTTCTTGATAAAATAACAGTTCGTCAAAGAGGTCAAAGAGCAATTTTAACAAGGCAACCTTTGGATGGAAGAGCTAATCAAGGTGGACAAAGAATGGGAGAAATGGAAAAAGATGCATTTTTAGCTCATGGAGCTGCTTATTCATTGGACGACAGATCTCGCATAGCTTCGGATGCTCATTCTGCATTAGTTTGTTCAAAATGTGGTCAAATTGGAGATACTAAATTTGAAACATTGGCAGATTTGACGGAATGCAAAGAATCCGATGAATTATGCAGATTATGCAATGGAATCATGGTTTCAATGCCAACAACGTACTGTTATGCTCGATTACTGGCTCCAGAGTTGGCAACATGTGGAGTCAAATTGATTCATAATTTTGAAGGAATGGAACAAGAAAATAATGATATGTTTGTTGAATAATAAAAATGATATTGAGTCAATTTAAAATTATTTTATCAGAAAATAGAGATTATGCAATTGAAGGCGGATACGAATTTACGACAAGTTTGTATGTTTTTTTCTACTTGTCTTCATTTCTTTTAGAAATGCTGAATAATTATTTCAATAAAAAGTTTTATAATAAATTACCAGATGACGAAAAAGAAAACTTTTTTGTTAAAGTCATTCGCCGATTTATTGACAATACAATACCAGCAGTAATACTTTTTCATAACTTAGAATTTATTTCAAATATTATTATTTTAATGAAAAAGATAATGGATTATTATTACGATATTACGGCAAGTACATCTATATACTTTCATAGATTTATTCGAAAAGTTCTTTCTCCAACCTATCTTCAAGCAAGAGGAATTACAAAAATAGTTGAAGTTTATTCTTACTTGTCGAAAATTTTTAAGAAATCAGATAAAAAAGCAAATGAAATTATAGAACAAATGAAAAGCAAAGTAAAAGAAATAAAAGATATTGAAAAAGAACAAAGTAAAGATAAAGAGTTTAAAGAAACTTTAAAAGTTACAGTAGAAGAAGTCAAAAAAGATATAAAAGATATATAATAAAATTAAATGGTACCTCATACTTATTATACAATTGGTAACTTTGGTTACTCTTACAAAATTATAACAGAAAAAAACAACGATGGAACTTATGAATCTTTGGTTCAATACTTGAATAAAGAAAAGAAAACGATAAATTTAATGACAATTAAATCTAAATTTATTTTTGATTGGGCTAAAACAATGTTGTTTGAATTATTAGAAAAAGGGAAATATATTTTTATGGCAGACAGAATTTATGAATTTGAAACAATTGATCATGAACAAATATTACTTTTAAAAGGTTATGTAGGAAACAATAACGTAACATATTCATGGGCTTATTCATCAAAATATTGTTATTTTTTAAATGATGCGTATGTAGCAGTTCCAAAACATTTTTTTGATGAAAACAAGGATGCATGGCATCAATATTGGAAAGAAAAATCAGTTCCTTTCAGCATCTACAATATTTTTAAGAAACGAGATCCGAATGAAGAAAAACATGTTATACCTAGAAACGAAGAAATTAAATACAAATATACATTTTTAGATGATGGTTTGTTTGAAGAAAATAGACTTTCTTTTGATCCTCCTAAAAATTAAGTGGATGAATTTTCTTCAGTTCCAGTTTCTTCCTTTGGAGACATAGGTAAAGATCTTGTTACAATAACTCTTTGTCTCATTACTGAAACTAACCATGCTCCAATATTTAATAAAGCTAAAATAATTAAACCCCACCAAATTCCTGATAAAAAAGAATCAAATATTTCGGAATTTTTAAATTTTTTTAATTCCGTTTCAATTTTTACAACTTCTTCTTTTAAAGTTTCTGTATTCGCCAAAACACTTTTTGAAGCTTCCATTTTTATTTTATAGTATGTCAGCATTTACATTTCTTCTTGGATTTTTTGTTGCGTTGATTATAGACAAATCAAATATACAAAAAGGATTAAAACTAGTTGTTCATCCAACTTTATATATTATTATTATTATGAGTTTAACTGTAGTACAATCATATTTACAATCTTCATGCAGTAAAGCTGTTAAATATATTCTTGACAAATGCTATGTCAGAAAAGTAACAAAAGAAAAAGAAGAAACTGCAAATAAGCCAATTTTATTACCAAGAAAAGTAGAATTTAATACAAATTTAAAAGTTGGAGAAGGAGTTTCTTCATAATTTTTTTTTCAAATAATAGTCATGTTGTTATATTAAAAAATTATTTTTTTTGTTTGATTTAAAAATAATTACTACTTGTAAATATGCTTCCTTCATCTAGAATACAATCCAAAGATAATCCTGAATTAATATTCCAAAAAAAAACTGAAGTTTTTTGCAGTCAATTCAGAACAGACAATGACTTAATTTGTATACAAAAAACTAGCGATTGGACAAATGAAACAAATTGCATATGTTTGCATTGTTCTGAAAAAATTCAAACTATAAGTTATCCAGCAGTAAAGTATCATGATCCCTTGTCTGATAAATATTTTGTATTCGGATTCTTTTGTAGACCATGCTGTTCTTTGGGTCATGTTCGAGACGAAGTAAGAGATCCTCGATCAATTTTATGGACCCAAATAATTTTAAAAAAGTTTTTCTCTGTTCAAGAATTTAGATTTGCTCCTCCAAGACGATGCCTAGAAAAATATGGAGGTAAAATGACATTGGAGCAATTTTATGGAGAAGACAAAGACTTTCTCTTGTATAAACAAATATTTTCATTTCCGTTTGTAACTTTTAGCATGTATGCTGAAGTTCAAAAAACTGATGGATTAAGAGGTTTAAGAAGACCATTGGTAAGAAATGAACCGGTACAAGAACAAGAACAAACAGAAAAAGTACCTTTAATTTTAGAATATTTAGCAACAAAAGGAAGTACAAAACCGGAAATTAAAAAAAGAAAGAAAAATTCTACTTTGGAAAAAGTTGCTCCATCTGGAAGTTTGTTAAGTTATATAGTTAAATAAAAATGATTAAAACATACAAAACAATAGGTTTTACTTTGGAAGAGCGACAATTTATTCAAGATATTTTAAATGACCCAAGAGCATGGGATCAAGAATTTGTAGACATTACAGAAAAACTTGACAATCAGCCAGATATATATGTTCATAAAGCATCAGGTAAAGAAATGCAAAAGATATACCCATTTGATCATTTACAAGGTCTAAGTTTATGTGATACATCAAAGTATCCTACAGAAATTTATATTCGAAAAGAAAACTGGGATGAAGGTCGAGGTGGTTATCAAAATGTTTGGGGATACAGAGCTTACGTCATTTTGCATGAATTTGGTCATTCTATAGGTTATAGACATGTAAAATGTCCAAAAGCAGGAGAACCTGCGCCAGTAATGATGCAGCAAACAAAAGGTACAAGTCCATGTTATCCTGATCCATGGGTTAAAAAGTATTAATATTTTTTTTTTTAGTTCATAATATTATATATTTAAAGTAAATAAATAAAAAAAAAAATGACAACAAATGAATGGGGACCTAACGCTTGGAAGTTTCTTCATCATCTAACATTTAATTATCCAGATAATCCAACTCCTGAAGAACAACAGCATGTAGAAAATCTTTTCAATTCCCTTCAGTTGCTTTTACCTTGCGATGAATGCAAAACAAATTTTACAAATGAATTATCTTTATTTCCAATAGATACAAGGTCAAAATATTCTTTAAGTAACTGGTTAGTTAATGTACATAATTCAGTAAATCAAAGATTAAATAAAAAAACAATTACATATGCAGAAGCCAGTAAATTGTATTCTAGTAACTGTGCTCAATGCAATAGTAAAAATTTAAAACAAACAAATACTTCAGGAACTACCATTGTTTTTTACGTAGCCGTGGTATTTGTAATTGTAGCTATTCTTCTTCTTCTTCTGAAAAATCATCCTCATCTTCAACGTCTTCGTCGATAACAGCGTCATCTTCTGCTTCTTCATCTTCCTCAGAATCTTCTTCTTCCTCTTCATCATCATCGTCAGAATAGTCATCTTTATACTCTTCCTCTTTCATAATCAATTCTTCTTTTTCTTGAATTATACTCAAATTTGTATTATTTTTTTTCTTGACCTTTTGACCACATAATTGTCGAATGATTGGTAATATCGATCCATTGGGAATAAATGGTTTTGACAAAGAAACCAATTCTTTTTGTAATTCAGTATTCGATATTTCCGTCAATGTATCAGACCAAACAATTTTATCATTTGGGCTCAATAAAAAACCATGAAAGTTTGTCAAAGGAGCTTCATCATTTACAATTCCTATAACGCTAATTCTTTCTGTTAATGGATATACTTCATTTCGAATCATTTTGTTAACTCAGTATAAATTTCTAAATTTTTTAGATGATCTAATTTGGTTTCATCAAATTCATTTATTTGTAAATCCGAATAAACTAAAAAAGCACAAAATAATGCGGCTTTTTGGGTTTCTAAAAAAGAAATATTGTAAATAATTTTTCCTTTGAGTTTTTTCATAATAATTCGTTCCCATTCATACAATGATTTACTTTTCATTGTTGCTAATTTGCAAAATGTACTTGATGGTATCATGTTAAATTCTTGTATTTTACAAATTAAATTGCAACAAGCTGCTGCAGCATGAAACTGCTCTATTAATTTATAGTTGACATCTTTATCTTCATTTATAAATCTATATGAAAAATTTGACCACAGTATTAAAGTCTGCGTAATTGTTTGTAAATTGCATTTGAGCAATAGAAGACTTTTAACAATGAAAGAACCTACGATTCTTCTATCATGATACAACTTTACTTTTTGTTCATTTTTTTCTGGTAAAATAAAATTCATAGAAAAACATTCGCTACTTTCATCTATTTGCAAATCTATATGTTTTTTAATGGAGGGTACAACGTCTAATTTTTTAGCTACATCTATAACTCTTACTCTTTTGTCTGGATCTAGAATTAAAAGATCAAGTATAGTTTCTGCAACAATTGTAGGAACTTTCCGATTGCAATTAACCTGTATTTTTTCAATTGTATTGTATTTTTCCATTGATTTATTTAAACTTTCTTCATTTTCAGAATGAATAACATATTTACCTGTACATAAACATAACAAAACAATACCCAAACTCCATGCATCCACTTTTTCATCATAGAACTTAAATTTTTCAACTTTTATTAATTCAGGTGCTCTAGTACATGGACTACAAACATTGCCAGTTAAGTTGAAAGGAAAAGATTGAAAGGGAATAAATTTAGTTTGACCAAAATCAGCTAATTCTACATTATTTTGATCGTCCACTAAAATATTTTCCATTTTTATGTCTCTATGAACAAAATTATTTTGATGAACATGACTTACTGCAGAAACTAATTGCCGCATCCATTTAATTAATAATACTTCTGGAATAAAATTATTGAGACTGTTCATATACTGAAACAAATTGGACTTTCTTTCCGGAAAAATTAAATTAATTTTGTTCTTGTCGTCGGTAAAGCAACCGTAAAATGAAATTATATTTTCATGAGGAGGAATAGACATTAAAGAAGAAATTTCTCGAAGAGGAACGCTTGACCAAAGAGATGAAGTAGAAGCAAAATTAAATTTTTTTACAGCGCAATGTATACCTTTAAATATTGCTTTTCGAACAACTCCATAAGCCCCTATTCCTAAAACATTTGTCCTTCTATTTTGAGAGCGAAGTAGAGAATGATAATCTTCATCATCCATTTTTAAATATAACAAAAATATAAATTTTAAATATTTTTTAACAAAGGAGTAATTGGAGTTGAAGGTACATATTCCCAATCGAGATCTTGAGTCCAAATAATTCTACGAATTTCTTCTCTATCATGAACATTTTTAGGTCCTGCATTGACATTAAAATGATTTATAAATTCATCCCATCCTAGCAAAACGCAAAGGCATCTTAGAAAGTAAGCATATCCTCCTGGCCAATTTGGTTGCGATGTTTTTCTGTATTTGTCGTATGCAGGTAAAGCATAAGAATAAAGAGCTCTTATTCTTTCTTCTTGAGCTGGAGTAAAACGTAATGGCCAAAAACCGCTTATGTAAGCAGCATATTTTGGTGAACGTTCATAAAATTTTCTTATTCTGTCGTCTTGATTTACAGAACTAAGTGTTTGCATTGTTGATCTGACTGCATTTGCTTTGATATTTAATAATTTCTGTTTTATATCAGGAATTTCGTCTTTTAATCGTTCAATGGCATTTTCTGCATCTTTGAATGGTCCATTTAATCGTTCTCTGGAAATAACGTCTGCATACTCTTCAAGACCGGTCATTCGTTGATCAACCATTTCTTTAATAATCATTTGCAAAATATCTTCGGAAGGGTCTGTATACTCTTTTGCTTGACAAAATTCTAGCCATTCTAAGATTCTTGACTTTTGAGAGTAAGCGGATGCTGGAACATATTCTGATTCGGCTAAAGGAGCAGCATTAGTACATATGGCTCTGGTCTTAGCGCATTGAGGGCATCCAAACAATGAATCATTTGCTATTATTTGCATAGGAATGCCGCAATCATCGCAAATATCTGCTACTGCAGCATGCTGCAAATGTATAGGCATATTCATTTTCGTTAAATTTTTTCGTATTTCTCTTTCGACATTTTCAACTAAATGCCTTGATCCTCCTTTCTTTCTTTCGCTTAAAGCTAACTGCAAATGATCCATAATAGGATTCATTTTTTTATCAAATTCAAATAATTTATTACCATTACTATGCAATTCAATTTCTTTTTTCAGGTTTTGTAATTCATTCTCAAGATCGAGTTTTTTTCGATAAAGCCACCTTTTGTTTTGACAATTTGAAATTTCATTTTCAAGTATTTTTATTGAGTCGACGGGAACTTTATAATTTTCAATTTCTTTTCTTGCATCTAAAATATTTTGCAATAATTCTCCAGGTAAAGAAGGAGGAGGAATGAACTGTTTTTTTCGATTAGACTTTTTTTCTGTATTTATAGGCGTTAATTCAACATTTGTCCTTCGCCTTTTTTTATTGGCTATTAACATCCTAAATAAAAATTTTATCTTTATATAAAAATGGTTACGAATAAAGATGAAAGAGAACAAATTAATATTGTATTGGCAAAAATATTTTACTTTGCTAAAAAAATAGGTATTACGAAAAAAATGATTTATGAATTTTTAAAAAATAATAAAGAAATTCCGGACATCAGTAAAAATCAATTAAATTTAATAGAAAAACGACTTTTATATTCTTACAAAAAAGAAAATGAAGAAATTCAAAAATTAGAAGGAGGTAATTCTCTTTCGCCGAATAGCAGAAATGCCATAGTTCCATATACTTATTCTGCAAGAAGTAGAAACGCCATTGTTCCTTATGGTACAAATAATACAACGTCTGTAACTAGATATTCTGGTAGTACATATGTAACTTATTATGTATTATTATTAATTCAGTGGATACTTTGCGTCTTGGCTTTAGTTTTTGGAGTAAATGTCCTTCATTTTTATCTAGGAGCATATTCATTTGTTCCTGTTGTGGCATTGGAAGCAACTTCAATTACTGGAATTAATCCTTTAAAAGAAATTTTTAATTTAATTAATGGATTAGTTTATACTTATAATTTTCGATTAGCGATAAACTTTTTTGATAAACATGCTTATTTGATTTCAGGAACAATATTATTAAGTATAGGTGGAATTATAGTTTTAGCATATACTCTCAAAGGCTAAAATTTATTCCTCCTCTTAATCTCAAGACTAAATGTAAAGTCGATTCTTTTTGAATATTGTAATCGGCCATTGTTTTATCATCTTCCAATTGTTTACCTCCAAAAATAAGACGTTGTTGATCAGGAGGAATACCTTCTTTTTCTTGAATTCTAGCTTTTACAGCTTCTACTGTATCTGAAGGTTCAGTATCAACAGTGATAGTTTTTCCAGTTAAAGTTTTTACAAAGATTTGCATTTTTTTTTATTATTAATAAACTTAAAAAGTTCTAAACGCAAACATTTTTCTAAACAAGTAGAAATAAATAAAATGAAAGATCAGGATCAAGACCAATTCTCGAAAAAATTAATTCAAGATTTGCCTATTACCGCAGAAGAAGCGCATATAGTTCAAGAGGAAGACGAAGATAAATTTACGGCTGGAGAAAATGAAAAATCCTCAAAACTCGATCATTTGTATACAGCATTTTGGAGTTTACTTGAATCTTCTATAGCTTCCATTAAAGATAAGGAAGGAAAAGGACAAATGTTTACTCATGGATCTGGCTTTAAAAGTTTTATGAGCATGGACGACGTAAAAGCTGAAGAAACAAATTATGTAAAAAATGCCAATTTTGACAATTTATCTGAAAGTACTAAAAATTTAATCAAGGCTGTTATAGACATAAATTCTCAATTAAATAGAGCTGAAGACATCATGTCTGAAAATCTAAGTTTTATGTATTTACATTTTGCTGAAAAAGGATACAGTTGCATTGTTTCTTTAAATGAAAATATAGAAAGTTATAGAAAAAATGTAATGGACAAGGTAAATTCCCTACAAAGAGACGTACTTCGAGATACAATTGGTAACGAGTTTAGTATCTTTACTACAAAAGCATTACAAAGTTTACAAATGTGGTATGAAGTTTACAAGGAAATACAATCATTAGAAAAAGTTACGCAAGATCCATTACTTAAAAGTTTTTTAAAGATGAAAACTAAAAACGAAACTCATACTTTTGAATTATTGAAAGAAACAATTTTAGATGTAAGGACGCAAATAAAATTTATAATAAATGGTCTGAAAAACATAAAGTATTTTGCTCCAAAACCCGTCAATCTAAAAAATAACAAATTATTATTAAGAATCCAAAAACATAATATTTTAAAGCAAAAGCAGGAAGAAATTAAACGAGGTTATTTGAATCCTGTAGAATTAGCGAATAAATTACGTTTGTTATCAACTTCAGAATCTGAAATTAACGATACAATAGAAAAAATTGATGAACAAGTAGAAAATGAAGAAGATACAACTGTAGATACGAATCATTTACAAATGTTATTAAAAATATTATTGGAAAATATAGAAAATTTAGCAGATCAATCGCAAAAACTAGAAATAGAAGTTACTAAAGTTAAAGGTTCATTAACCAATCAGTTATTTAAAGATTATAGCAGAGAAATTACGTTGGATGCTGCTGCAGCAAAAGAATGTATTCGTCAATCTAGAAAATTACAAAGACAAGAAAAAAACAATACATTGAATAACCATGAAACATATTTGATCGACTTTAAACAAGCTGAAAAAACTATAGTTAATGAACTGAAACAATTAATGATTTTGAATAGACATGAAAGTTTAAATATCGAAAATTGTTTAAAAAATGTTATTGAGGCTAGTAACAATCATAAACAAGAAAGAGATACAAAGATATTAAACAAACATTTGCATGTACTAAGAAAATATATTCGCAACATTGAGGAACTAATCGTCGTTTGAGTCGCTAAGTTTAGGAGCGACAATAATTAAATGCTTTGAATTTTGTCCTCCGATCAAACATTCCATTACAAGTGGTTGATTCGAATTGTCATTGCATAAATGAAGCATGATCCATTCCATGTCCATATGATTTAAAAATAATCTTAATTTATTGTTATCGTATTCATTAAACGATTTTTTCGTATACTTTATTTTTTTAACTTGGTCGGTAATTGGTATTGGTTGAAAAGCCGTCATCGTTCCTTGTTCTACTTTTTTTGATGAAGTATAAAATTCATGAGCTCCTGAAGTACTTTGACCACCTTTGAAACCTATATTTAATTTAGAATGTTCTATTCCGTTTTCATTCGCCTGAAAAAGTTCAAAGTATACATGACTAGCTCCGCATCGTTTGGCATTTCCAATTAATTCCTTTATTGTTTTTAAGCATAAGTTGATATGAAACCCGAAATTAAATTCCATAGCTTCTATATTTGATTGATGCAATCTTGATTCTGCCAATATGTCGCATGTATAAACTGCATGAACATCTTTTTCATTGGTTAAAGACTCGAATGTAATTTTACTGTCTTCTGCGGAATATTTGCTGATGGTCAATACTGTATCTTTTAAAGAAGAACAACTTAATGTTTGCATAAATTGATTTGCAGAAACTGAAAATTCTAACATTTCTTCATCGACATTGTCTCCTATTTCAACATCGCATTCGAACCTAGACTTATTTGCCAATGTCATATACGTATCATGAGCTGCTAATTTTAATCCCATAAAGTCATCCGTTTTGCTGATGGTAAATCGCATTTCATGAACTGCATTGGCAATTGGAAGTAGAAATTTATTAAAGATTGAACCGTTAATAAACGTTAGACGAAAAATATATTTGCGATCGTCTACTTCCATTAAACTTTTTTCTAGCATGTTTAATGGTTTAGGTGGTATGCTCATTTCGTCAATGACTTTATTGCTGCTTAGTTTTGGTCTTTTCGACATTTTTTAGAAGAAACGACTATATTTGAAAAATAATATTATATTAAAATATTTAAAATTGTAAAAATTAAAAATTAAAAATTAAAAAATTAATTGTTCCATGGAGAATAAATAAACTCATATGCTGAATCAATTATATCTTTTGATAATTTAGGTTTGCAAATAATGAATCTGTAACTACTTAAAAATTCCCAACATTCAGAATCTATTACTTTACATTTTGACATGCATTGAACTATTTCATGATACATCATTTGCTGTTTTTTCGTTTCTAATGGAGATTGAACACCCATATAAGATGCAACTGAACTCATATTTGCATTCAAATCTATTTTAAAGTCTGCATTTTCTAGTTCATAAACTAGCGATTTTATTGGCAAAGTCCATTCTGGAATTTCTATATCATTTGTTACTTTTTTGTGGTAAACTGTTCCTAAAATTCCTTGACGAGGATACTCTATCATATTTTTATTTGGCCATTCATCATCATAAACTAATAATAATAAGAATCCGTTATCATTTAAACATTTCCTCATGCCTCTAATTGCAGTTTTCAAAGACTCTTTATCGTAACTAGCATATTGCAATGTATCAAAGCAAGTAATACAATTATATTTTTCTCTTATGTTTACAAAAGTATTTTCGTCAGTTATATCAGCTTGCATACATTTGATTTTAGGAAAACGTTCTTTAAATATTTTTAACATATTTTCATTTATGTCTAATCCTGTATATTGAGCATGCATCCATTTTTGACAGTCGTTACCAGTTCCGCAACCGATATCTAAAACTGTCGTAAAAGTACTGCAAAAGAATTTTATCAGCAACGATCGAACAGACTGTAAAAAAATCTTGTAATGTTTCAAGCTTGATTTTATCGTTCCTACTTCGTCATAAAATTTTTTTATAATCTCTTTATGTTTTTCTGTTTCAACTGAAGGAACAGTCCATTGTCGTTTTTTTGTGATTGTATTGTAATAATATGGTTTATTATGAGTTGTGGAATGTTTGCATTCCCAGTTTTGTGGTAATAAAATCATTTTAATAGAATGGGATCTTCAAATATTTTTTCAGTTGAACAATTAGATGGAAATATATTTTGGTCTCAAATTATTCCAAGACCTTTTGAAGGAGGAGGATTTTTATTGACCTATACTGACAATGAATCTACAGAATTAATAGAATTTAATAAAATTTTATCTTTAACAATTTATTCTTCATCAAAACTAGCTTATAAACAAATATTATTATTGCTTCAATTCAATGATGATGATTTTTCAGTCTATAGATTTGGAAAATTCAACGATGCTGACGCAAACTCTTTCTTGACATGGATACAACGACGGGTTCTTGTATAAGTTTTTGTTTATGAAAATTTTTAATTTGCCTATTTTTTTGCTTTTTTTCTCCGCCTTCTAAATTTTCATAATAACTAGACATATCGTTGTTGCCTCCTCCTACCAACTTTAATAATAATTTAAATGGAGTTGCAATTAAGTTAACAGCCCCATATAATAAACCAGCAGCTCCAACTGTAATTCCTGCTACATCGCCAACACCTTTTGTCGCATAATACGGAACTTGCAAAGTTCCTTTGACAACAGATTTAGTATTGCTTAAAATTCCATCGGAGGACATCTTTAACTATTTTGTTTTTTAATCATGTCCAACATTCCTCCTAACTCGGAACTTCCAAGAGATTGTTGCATTAAGGACATCATGTTTTCTAAATTTCCACCTTGAAGCATATTTTTGGCAAAAGATTCAAGTTCTTCTTGATTAATATTTTGCATCATCATTTCTCCTATTTGCATTGGATTCAATGAAGCTAAATCCATTTCTCCTTTTTGAAGTTTATTCATCATTGTACCTGCCATATTTGTAATGGAAGACATCATACCTGAGGGAAGGCCTGAATACATTTCAATCATTGAAGCATACTGCAATAAATTACGAAACATTTCCCAAAAGATTTCTCTTTCTTGATCACCACAAGCTTCATATTTTTCCTTTACTTGAAAATACAAAAAATCAGGATGTTCTAAAAAGTCTAAATCTTTTTGTAAAACTAATTTTGTATAACTTTTAAATTTATCATTAAATGTATAAGCTAATTGTTGTACTTTTTCCTCATCTACTGCATCAGTCTCAGGTTGTTGATCCAAAAAATCTTTGAATTCTTTTGTTTCTGGATACCATGAAACTAATTTTTTGGCAAATTCATTAACGGTATATTGAAATACGTAAATCGTTGACTTTTTAGGATCTGCATCTCTAATTTCGTCAGCAGATGTTAGAATATTTGACAATATGCTGCTACTTTCAGATTCTGAAGGTACATCTTTGATTCCTTTTCTCCAAGCGGGTCGTTTAGACATTTTTTTTTATTCTCTTTAAATAGGTTTTTAAAATTTAAATAAACGCAATAAATTTAGTTATACAACATAGACTCTGGAGAAATTTCAAGTTCCTGCAATAAAGTTTTATTTACAGTTACAGCTTCATTCTTATCAACTTTTCCTCTGACATACGTCATGACTTTTTCATATTTTTCCGACATGGGTTTAATTCCTGCATTGAGTAAATAAGACTTGGCATTGTTTTGAATTTGTAATCGTTCATTCATCGTTAATATTTTTCCTGCATCTTTTTCTGCTTTACGTTGCTTTAATACATCTACATCTATTCTATCATTATTAATTTTTGTTAATTTATCTTTTAAAGAAGCTGCTTCTGTTTCTACTTTATTTTTCAAATTTAAATAATTCTGTAAACTTTCAGATTCTTTTTGTAGTAACATTTTTGCATCTGTTTCTATTGCTGTTTGTCGATCTTTTATATCTTGTACTCTTAGAATATCTGCATCAGACATTACCGGTTTACTACGTAATCGATCGACTTCTGTTTGCAATGCATTGTCATCATACTGTTCCTGATCAATTTTAGCCTTTAAATTAATCAATGATTCTTGTACATTTGTAGCATCTAATAAATCTTGTTTAAGTATATTTTGTTGTTCCATGTAATCTTGACTTTCAAGTTGAATTTTTGCTTCTTTCAATTGAATTTCGTTCTCATCATCTAATAGAATATGATCTACTGCTTTTCCTGCCATTATGTCATTGGATACTATGCTATTTCTATCATCAACGTCCTGGTTCGAGTCATAGTACGTAGGAGAATTTTCTATAATGTCCATTCTAGACAAAAGTTCTTGTTGCTTCTTTGATGCATCCAAAGCTAAAAATTGAGCATCCTTAACTGCTTGATCTGCTGCTTTTTGCTTTTCTTGATATTCATTTAATAAAGCCCGAACTTTAATTAATTGTTCATTTGCAGTATCATAACTATTTTGCATTGTCTGAATTTGCTTTTCTTGCTCCATTAATTTTTCTTCTAATAAGCGAGCTCGATTGGCTAATTCGGATCCGTCGCTTCCTCCTTCAATACTTTTGCTTAACATTAAATCAGAAACTTGCTTTGTTAAACCTGCAACCAAGTCATAAAACATTTGGTCTGCATATGCTGGATACGTACTTTCATGGGGAACTTTCATGTCCAAACCTCTTGAAATAATTCTGCCCACTGGCGAATTTCTTAAAACGCAATGACATGTTGCTGGATTAAATACATGTTCAGATGAACAATCTCCAGGTAAATTACAAGTTTTTGATCGATGATCTTTGAACATTTTTTAATTATAAAAAGAATGTTTCCTCTAGATGAACCTGTTGAAACGATGATTATCGAAGAAATTCATCCTGATATACATTGTAACTGGATGATTGGTCAGGGAAGATACGCCAGAATGGGTGTTCTAGGTGATGGAAGCTGTTTCTTTCATTCGGTTTGTGCTATTACCAATAGAAACAACTATTTATTACAAAACGAAGAAAATCAAAAGAAAATAGCTTATGAATTTAGATGCGACTTTGGAAAAGTATTTTCAAAAGAACAGTACGATTTATTGTCAGCCAAGTCAAGATCACCTAAAACATTTCAAAAAGAAAAGGATGGATTTTGCAGTCCAAAAGTATGGGCTGACGAAGTGATGATCCGTTTTGCTTCCAAAGTATTAGGAATAAATTTAATTTTTTTAGACTTGAAGAACAAGAAAGCTTATTGCGGAGTTCATCAAGATGAAACTATTGATGCAGTTTTGGACAATGAAAAAATTATGCAGTCTACAGGAATAGTCGCTTGGGTCAATCATATGCATTTTGAGCCTATTGTTCGCATAGATGATGCAGAAAAAGGTATTATTACTACATTATTTGAACCTAGTAAATCAAAAGAAGATGAAGAAGCAGTTCGATCGTTTATGAAATTTTATAATAAACAATGCAAAATAAATACTTAAAAATTTTTATTCCTGATACTATATAAAAATGAATCCAGGATCTTGGGCCGTCTTAATCATAATTGCAATATTTGTTTTATGGGTCGTTTATGCATTTGGAGGAAAATATCCTTTAGTTGTTCATAAAAGAAGCGAATCGCATTCTATTCCAAATGAATATAGAAAAAGATTAATTGATAGCGTTAATCATTTACATTCTAATCCATTACTTAGAATTCAAAATAACAAAATAGGTTATTCTGTATAATTTCGTTAAAAAATATTATTAATTCAAATTAACTTAAAAAAAATGCAATGGGCTTATGATTTATCTGTAGAAGTTTTTGGAAATGCTATTGATTTCAATGAATTACAAAAGAATGAAACATTTACAAGTTTTATAAAATTAGTGGTTCCGTTTTTTTTGGATATGTATTGGGTTGAAGCAATAAATAAAGCAGACGATTATTTTGATACAATATTTTGCTTTAAAGAAGAAAGAAAAAATAAATTACTCAATTGGAAAGAAAAATTTCCTGAATTTGCCAATAACAAAATTATTACTGAAATCATTCAGCAAGAATTATTGCAATATGATTTAGAGAATGCAGAAGATGTTGTAGAAAGTAGATTAAAAGTTTACCAACTTGCGTTATCACTAATATGTCCTAAATTTAGAAACAGAACATTTTGTCCATTTTTTAGAGGCATATGCTTGGCCGCATTAATTTTTGACGATGCCAACGACATTTATGACGACATGAAAACAGGAACAAAGACGTTATTTACAATGTTTCCTCCAGACAAAGCAATAAAAAAAGCGGAAGTATATTTAATGGAAGCATATACTCTTATTCATTCGAAAAATGCGGAAGAATTCGAACAAGACTTTTTTTCTATTGATTTATTGTCAAAAACATTGTTAATGGAAAGAAACATTGAACCAAAAGGGGCTGCAGAAATATTTTGGTTATTGGCTGTTTATAGATTAAGAAATCCTGGTTCTGATGGAACAATTATTCCATTTGATCTAAGTTTATTTTTGCGAAGTCTGTAAATAAATAAAAAAATGGCTTATCCTTCTACAAACATTTCTATTATTATAGTTACTTTTTTGATTGCTACTTTTTTTCTAGCATTAGCATTTGGTACTTATCATAAAGTTTCAAAACAATTAAGAAGGTTATAAAAAAGGAACCAAAAAATTTGTTAATAAATATGCAATTAATAATATAGTAATTATGATAAAGTACGATTCTAAAAATGTTATATAAAATACCAACGTATTGTACTCTTTCAAATTTTTTCTTTCAATTTCAGTTTCATCTAATACTTTTTCTGGATCAAGTTCTTTGTAAAATAACATCATTTTCTCAAGATAATTTATGAAATAAAATATTTACAGGATCTAACGGTTTTATTTTCCAATCTAACGAATTATCAATAAAATTTTTTGGAAAAATTTGTTTTTTTGATTTGAGTATTTTTGATTTTAAAAGAATGTCAACCACTAAATCAGCACAAGAATATCCTAATTCTTCAGATTCATAAGGAGAATCATAACCTAATAAATCACTAGACTTTAAAAAATTCCAATTGTATGCTTTATTTGCTATTTTTTCCATTTCCATTTGAATAACCGTTTCATAATTTTCATCAATTTTATCAAAAGGCATCCACCAAACATAATCAGGACCATCATTCATATAATCTCTGAGATATCTTAACTGAACTCCTCTTGGAGCTCCAGATTCTAGCATAAATAACATTGATTCATGCTTTACAATTAAACCTACATGCGTTACTGGAGCATTTAAAGCTATACTATGCAAAAAACTGAAAATATTTTTGGAGCTGTATGTCAAGATAATGTCGCCAGTTTTGGCTTTTTGCAATAACTCTTCATAATGAATATTCCTTTTTGGATAAAGAAGTTCTTTCTTTTTTGTCCAAACTACTAGAATTGACAGAAGGCAAATGTAAAAGAAATACAGAATCATGTAATTTTATTAGTTTGTCATGAATTTGTTTATTTTGTAGTTGAACCCAATTCTTTATATATTTTTGCTTGAGTAATTTATATGTTAAATTATCTATAATATCACAAAATATTCTAAAAAATACATAAAATATTAATATGCCAGGTATATTTGCTACCTTGGCAATCAAAAACAAACATGCATCTCGTAATAAATAATCTTGATTTTTTAGTCCATTTTCCAAAAGCTCTAAAACTGAAGGAATGAGTATGACCAATGGTTCCATTTTTTTTATGCTGTAACTACTCTATAAACTGTCCACGATGGACGATCAATTTGAATTATTTGGTTCATTTTAAATCCATAGTACATACTAACAGGGTCTGTTAATTTAATTTCCGGAAGTTGCAAAAGCTGAATTTTACGATGCTCCAAAAACATATTTTTTTCTTCCTCTGACAATGCTCGATGTTTCGGGACCATGCAATGTCTGCCAACGGCAAAACTTAAAAAATCATGAGTCATTATGGTTAGCTTTGGAACATCAAATTCTTTTTTTGCGTCAGGTGACATTTTACCAGGAGATATTATTATGCAATATTTGGTCTTATAATCTTTCCATTTTTGTATTGCGTTTTTAGCCTGTTCGCAGCAAACCATTTTTTCTTTTTTCTTGGCTTCGTCATAATTGGTATCTAAAAATATTAAACAAATATCTTTTCCGTATTTCTCGTTCATGCATTCCGCCAAACTTATACAATTTTCATCCTGTAATGCTATTTTTAAGTAATGCATAGATACTTCAAAATCATTTAATAATAATAATGATTCATTGACCTTATAATTACGGTCCTGCATCATTTGTAAAGTTGTTTTTTTAACCCTTCCAAGTTTCATCAGGTAATCCAAGGATAGCATTTTCAGGTGGAAAACAAAAGTTGCAAGAGTATAAGTATGTAGGCAATGTTCTGACTATTTTCGTTTCTTCGTCCAACGAATCGCCAGGATCCGATAATTTATCGGAAATTTTTATATTTGTATCGGACTTGAAAAAATTTTTTAATAAATTTTTAGCCGCCGAAAATCCGGCTCTCTGTAAATTTAATCTTGTTTCTGGAGATATTTCTCTTGCCGACAATGCTGATTCTAATGCAGAAGAACATCCAGTCATTATTTTTATTGTTCTTTTTTTATGTTCTAAAGATAACAAACTCCATGAAGCTATTTCTATCGGAACCTGCATAACTTGAATAATTCGCAATAAATATCTCGGTAAATTGTCAAAATTACTTTTTTCCAGTTTCCATCCAAAATCAATTCCTAAACTTTCATAAGCATTGTACTTTTGTATAGGATAATTTTCGTAGCATCCTCCGTCTATCCACTTATGTCCATTTGGAGAATCTATAGGAGGAAACACCAAAGGTAAAGCCATAGAAGCCATGATAGCAGTAACAATGGATAATTCTGGATAAGATTCTTTTGTTAAATGTTCTACGGACGCAAGACTTAAGTTTGTTACTACTACATGCAATGAAGTAGATGTTTTTTCGTAAAGCTGCTTGAATGTAAGGTCAGGTTGAAAATTTTTCTTTTGCAAAATATACTCAATGTACTTTTTGAGTTTTTGGCCACTGTCTACAGACAATTCTGCGCTGACAATTCTTAATGGATCTGGTTCTAAAATATCGTTCTGGTTTAGTTTAAAGCATAAATCTGTAAGTTCGCTAACGCTGTATCCAATGCATAAACACAAAGCATACAAACATCCAATACTGACTCCACAAATATTTTCCAACTTTGGGTTTCGCAAACCAAAATCAGCTCCAGTTTCGTCTCTGATTGCTTGCAATGCTCCAAGAACGGCAATACCTCGAAGACCACCTCCAGCAAAAATTAAGTTTTTTAATGTAAATATCAAGTCTTTCGTTGAAGGCATGTTTTATGTAAAGTTATAATTTAAAAATGGTAAGTCCTCGAACGGGAAAGTTATTGTCGGAAAAATATAAACTTTTACCGTCAAAAATAAATAAACTCGAAACGTCCGAGGTAACCCAAATCTTTCGAAATAATTTAAAACCAAATACATTTTATCCTCGTTTTGGGATTTTCGGCTGCGAGTTTTGTTTGGGCTATTGTTACAATATGGGAACAAAAAATAAAACTTCAAGCTCTTTAATAAATGGAAGCAATGACAGTTTGTAAACTTGCCATTCAATGGCTGAAATCAAAAACGTTTATGTTGCCTAAACGCAAGAGTTTGATTTATGTATTAGAGATTGCCAGAAAAGAATAATATAAAAAATGAGTTCGCGATCATGGCATAATAAATTATTAAATGGTGATTCCGAAACTCAAATTTCAAAAAAAGAAATTGATTATTCTGAATTTTTTTTGCCTGGAATATTGTTTTTATTAGTCATTGCTTTTTTGTGGATTTTGCAACCACAATTCGTAAAAGTTGACGAAGAAGTATCTTGGATTCGAATTATTCTTATAGCTGCTATTTGCGGAATTTTATTTTGGTATATTACTGATTATTTTGACTAAAATGACTGTTATTTGCGGTTACTGCGACGGTGATGTTGTCATTATGGGATCTGACAGTTCATCTTCTGATGAGGAACATAATATTCATATTCGAAGACCAGACTCCAAATTATGGAAAGTCGATTTAGGGAATGTCAAGATGCTGGTAGGGTTTGCAGGAAATTTCGCAGAATGTCAATTCATAAAACATCATTTTAAATGGCCCTTGCTATACAATAGTACATCTGTAGAAAAATGGTTAGTCACAAAAGTCCAACCTGCATTAAACGATCAACTGTCTAAACGATTTAAAAGAGAAGTTTCATGGTCTTTATTAGTTGGATTAAATAAGCCGGCAAGATTATTTACTCTGAACGACTGCGGTGACGTCGAATACCATATCAGTAAATACGCATCTTTAGGATCAGGATTTACCTATGCTCTTGGAGCTTTAGCTGCTATGGAATCAGAAAATTTGACAAGCTGGGAAAAGGTGGAACAAAGTATACGAATTGCAGAAACATACAGAGCAGACGTTCGAGGCCCAATAAATATAATTGATTTATAAAAAAAAATTTTTATGATAATTTAAAATGCATTGTAGACTTTGTAAACGAACTATTTTTGATCTTATAATCAGAACAAGTCATCAAGATGAAGAAGGTTATTTAGTTGGAACAACAGAATACGTTTGCCATTATTGTAGACATCGAGAATACAAAAGTTGGAAGTCTTTGTTTCCTTTAAAAATCAAAAAATCGTTTTCTAAAAATTATGAAGATTCATTTTTTATTTAAATTTTTTCAAGTTTAAGTTCATGTTAATTATGTTTTCATAAAATATAAATGAATAACTCAGATCCTATTGCTTTTTTTCCAACTATGAATGATACAATTATGGATGAATTGAGAACAACTGAAGGAATGTTGTTCCGCGATGAAAATGCTAAAAAATTATTTTTGGATACTAAGGAATTAATGATTGAAAGCATGTATGCTGCATATAAAAATTTTAAAGGAGAAATGTACCAGTCGGTTCTTGATAAATATGCATATTGGGAAACGTATGTGGAAGCTGAGGAAATGGCAAGAATGAGATTTAAATTTAAAGATATAGAAACTAGATTGCTTAGCGTTGTTGTATTTTATGCAAAATTTTTATTTAATCAAGATGATGTTATAAATATAAGAAAACCAAAAGTAGAAACATTTTTAAAAGGAATGTTTACAAGACTCTCGAAAAATCATCATGTAAGGAATACGCAATTTTTTGAGATGGATCCGTTAAAGCAAGATTTTGTTATTCGAGATATTTTTCGTCAAGCCTTGTCCAATGATTGCATACAAGTAGTTATGAAACAAGAAATTGTAGTAGTTGATGAAAAAGAAAAGGAAAAAGAAATTGTTGAAGAAGAAAAAAATACAAAGACAAGATTTAGTAACAAAATTGTACTTGAAGAAGACGAAATTTATCCCGATGACAGTATTTCTGTATTAATGGAAAAGCAACAGCTTCAGCAAACACCGATTAAGTCTGTAATAACTAAAGACGATGATACTGTAATTTCAAGTTCTTCAAAAGTAAGTACTACATCATCAAAACTCAAATGCAAAGTTCCTACTGCAATTCCTGCTCCTCCTTCAAAAATAGTTCATATTGAAAATAACGATGATTAAGATTCATTAATTTGAAATATCGTCATCATGTCTATTTGCAAAGTACCCAAAAAATTCAGCATTTTTTCCAATATCCTTCCATTCGAATATTCCTTCTTCATTTACGTATGTCAATGCATCGATGTCGTCAGAATCGTCCAACATTTTATGCCTATCTACATAATTTCGATTTTTTCTGCTTCCATGAAATAAATGATTTATAATAATTCCTGGAGTAAACGAAATTTTAGGTGCTCTTAATTCGTAAAACTCTAAGAATTTCTTTTTTATTGCTTTTGGTAATGATGTATACTCATTTAAGTCTGATTTGAACCAGCCGATGACGCTTAAAGTATCTCCAGAACCTGAAAAAGCATAGTCGAAAAATCCTATTTCATTGTAAAATTTTCTGGTCATACACCAAGCGAAACCAGGATGGTATGTTGATGAATATTTGATTTTACTTGCAATTGATTCTCTTGCTAAAAGTACTTCAGTATAAGACAAATCTAACCAGTTGCATATGCTAAATGGTTGAACAACCTCAAATTCATCAAGCAACTGACTTGTTTTCTCATACCAGTTCGTATTACTGAATAAAATATCCGCATCTAAAAATGCAAGTTTTGTATAGTTTGTGGGAACTTCCTTTTCCAATATCCGGTATAAATTTTCTTTATGGAACATGTATGACTTTGCCGTTACATGAACAGCATCATGAATTTCAGCTTCTCTGTTTTTATAAACTAATTCTATGGTAAAGCAAGGAAATCCTTGAGCTTCCAAGGTTTTTCTAGTATACCAATAATTCATAATAATTCGTTTCGAGTATGTTGGATTAAAAATACAAAATAAAATTGCCATATCGGAATTTTTTGAATTTTCATTTTTTTCGGTTTTTTCTTCGTTATTAATTATGATTTCCGCATTGGAACTTTTTCGTCTGGTTTGACAAGTTCCCATTTATTAAAATATATTAAAAAATTTCATTCTGTTAACATGCAACGAAGAGGATCGACTCATCCTATAAAAAGAGCTAGATTGGATACAAAAGTAACAAAAGTTTATTCTACCGCTAGACTAAAATTACATGAAACTCTTAAACAATTTTCATTTGTAAAAGTAGTTGAAATAGTCAATGTTCCTGCCAGCAACGGAAAACCTTCATTTTACCATGGAACAGCAATTACATTGGAAAGAGATAGAAAGCAGCAGGAAGTTTTTTTTGACAAGGGTTCTAGACTTAGATATACTGCAATGATTGAAATTGGTCCTGCTAAATTAGTTGATGCGGCCATTGGAAGAGAACATAGTTCAAGTATTCCTCAAGTAGGAGACGTCCTCATTGGCGTACTTGCTGATAACTTAAGAAAATCGAGAATTCCTAAAGTCTTGCGCTCATGGTCGAGGCATGGAAATATAATACAAGAGCTTTCGAGAATCTTCGAATACGGAACCCAACAATCAGAATTGGCAATTCGAAAATTACTAACGCAATCTGAAAGTTTAATGGCAGAGTCATTGGGAACAAAGCCTACATTCAAGAACGCCGCAGACGATATTTGGATGCTGGCAAAAGTAATTTTATGGGGAGATACGAGAATTCTTGCAATAATGAATAATATTGAAACAAACAGAAAATTAAAGAAGGATGCAGATGAACAAGAACTTAAGTTAGCATCAAGCATTAAAATTAATATTCCAGCGTCTGAATTTGTTTCGAATCTGGCCTTTCGATTTGAGGATCCTGATATTTTAAAGGATTTTGAAGAACATTTTTCAGAAAAGGCAAATTACCAATTTCAATCCTCCTTGCCAATCTTAACTCCTCAAATAATAACAGCTCCTGTTCAAAATATGAATGAAGTACCAATAGTTTATGTTTCAACAAGTCCACCGTATCAGCCAACGTCACCAATGTATGGTGAAACTGTAACTTTAGCAACTGAATCTGCAACAAGTCCTCAATATGCTCCTACGTCTCCAATGTACAATCCCGAAGAACATACTGAATCAGCATTAACATTTGAAAAGAAAGAAAACTATGAGGAATATGTTCCATAAATTATAAAGATTTTAATTGTAATTATATAAATAAATGGTGGTTGTTCTACAAGAAAATATTATTCTTTTAAAAGATATTTTAATTAAATTTTGCAAAAAATATGATATTCAATATAAATCGTCTTCTTTATTGGAAAAAATTATGTATAAATGCCGATGTTATGCAGATGAACAAGATCTAGTTGAAACAAATAAACGTATTGTCAAAGAAATTTTGCATGAATTAAAATTAGAAGATACTCGAGATCAATTTATAACCATACAAAGAAGAGAACAAGTTATACCAAATCGTCATTTAGATATAAGCAGCAATCACAATAAAGAAAATGAATTTGTTGTTGAAACTATAACTCCCAGAAAAATATTTTTAGATGTATCCAATGCGTCTCAAAGTTCCAAGGATACTGATGAACATAAGAACGACTCCTAATACAAGAACTCTTGAGTATCCGCGAACATCAAAATCAGAAGTAACGCCAGAAGAATCCAAGTATAATCCAAGTAATGGATTTGTTGGATTTGTATCGACGAATATATTCGAAAATTGACTGTCCATATTAACTCCTTGAGTTACATTGTTAAATACAACCTTGTAGACATATCCTTTTGCAGAGTCGTTGTTTGTTCCTGTAGCAATTAATTGGCCCAAACCTGAACTTCCTTTTGTTCCGATATAATACTTCATTTGAGTCTTTGACAATAAAACTTGGAACTTTTGGTAAGTATCCAAGCTTAAAGAATTTGGACCGAAAGTACCGTCGACAGCACCGTAATTAATTGCGAATCTATTAACTCTGTTGAATGTAAATGAATGGTTGTTTGCGTTTCCTGATCCAGCACCGGTATTTAAGAAACCTATTTGTAATGTAGAAGATACTGTATAATTTTCAAATAAATAATCAATGTCAAAACTTAACAATACAGAAGTTCCAGTAGTAGTTAAATCATATGTTTGGACTGTATTTACAACATCACCTTGTACTAATAAATGAACAACATTATTATTTGCAATAATTGGAGATCCGGATGCAACTTGTAAAGTCCATGCATCTGGCGATGGTTGTGGTTCATTTGGTTGTTTACCGTAACCATATTCATTTTCTTTAATTTTGTATGCAAAAACACTAATGATTAATCCAATTGCAAACAAAAATCCGAAGAATATTTGAACTATTTCAAGAGGGCTTTGAGTCATTTTTATATATATATACAAGTTTTAAAAATTTTATTTGGCATTCTTATTTGAATTTATGTCTTAATTTTTTCAAGTATATTTCATATTCTTCCTCTTCATTCTCAAGTTCCGTCTCTTGAACTCTCTTTCTTTTTATTGCTCCTTTATTGTAAGAAGAAATAATTCTACTGTTTTCGTTGTTTGTTCTAGTGGACCAAGACTCGCATAATTTTTTGAGATCTTGAATTTTATTTTTGTATTGCGAAGGTACTAAATCAATTTTTTGTTGATCTTCAAAGTCGAGTTCTGCTTGCTTTTTTAGTTCTTGGTATTCGTTTTGTAGTTTTTCCTCTTCTTCTTTTACATCTGTCTTTTGAAATTCTTTCATTATCTTTTTAACTCTGTTTTTAACTCTTTTTCCTGATTCATTTATTTCTGTTTGTGTTCTATTTACAGTTTCTGCAAGAATGCATAATTCTTTGTTCTTTGCCTTCATTTCGTTTAAAGACAATATTTTCTCATCTGAAGCCATAATTTTCTTTTCAGCTTCTTCTACTAATTTTCCTATTTTTTCTTGAATTTCAGTCAGTTTCTCAAATGTTAATGTCGAAAATTCTTTTCCTGTTGCATAATCAAGAATTGTTTTGATATTCATATCTCCGGATAAAACTTCATGCGTTTTCAAAAAATCGAATATTAAAGATAACTCAATTTTTTCCTTGAAGGATTCATTCCTTTCTCTTACATTTTTATCGAATTGCGATTGATAAAATTTATTTAAATAAGATCCAGCTTGTAAATTTCTTTCCTCTATAAACTCTTCAATTTCTATCTGAACAGCGTCTCTTTCCTCTGCATTCAACAAGAATAATATATTTCTGTAATTTTGTTGTATTAATTTAACGTTTTCTTTTAATTTATTTATTGTTCCTGCAACTAAAATTTTGAATTCGTATTTTATATTGGATAAATCTGCAAAGTTGTCTTTTAGAATTTCCAATGCTTTAATTACTTTTTTATGATCAAACAAGTAAACTTTATACAACTTGAGTTGAAATAAAATTATTTTTCTTGTTTCTTCATCTACTTGGTCTAAATTCAGTTCATCTTGTTTTCTTTCAATATACTTTTCAATATTCTTTGCAAGAGTTTCCTTTATTATTTTTGAAGCTTCAGATGCATCAAGGTACCTTGAAGAATGAATAAAATTTTCAAGACTATTTCTTAAAAATGGAAACGATTTTAAAAACTCTTTTATAGAAGAATCATAGTTACTTAAATTGTTTTCTATATTATAATAATGAAACTTTCTTTGGTTCTCAATAACTTTAGCAAAATCGTAATTTTTAAGAAATGTAAATGCTTTTTCCTTTTCTTTTTCTAAATATTTTAACTCTCTTATGAAAGGAATCATCTTTCGTCGAATGTCTAACAGGACGGTCTGGTAATCTACTCCAATCTTTTTACCTTCAAATTTTGTCGTAAAATTTTTCTGATAAGAGTAAATTATTGGAGCCCGAGGACTTCGTAAATTTATTGTCGTCATCAACATTTTTCGTTCTTGTTCCTTCAATAAATGTACATTTGAAACCTTATTTTTACTTTTTTCAATCAGCCTTTCTCTGGCTCTTTGTTGAATTTTTTCTTTCTTTTCATAAACTTCAATTTTTTTCAAAACGTCTGATAATGGCATTTTTTATTTTATGTAAACTATGAAACTTTAAGCATTACAAAATATATTTAAAAGTCAGAAGATACATTTGCATTGGAAACCTTTCTTTTTTTACCTGAAACAGTCTTTTCCGGTTCTACTTTAATGACGGAATTGATTTCTTCAATTGAAGTAACCATTTCTACATCAGAGACTTCAGCAGGTGCTGCTGCTTCCTGTTCGCCTGAAGCCAAAGCAGCCAAAACTTCTTCTGAAGACAACTGTTCTGATTCGATCGCCGACTTGTTTGAAGAAGACTTGGGTGCTGGCTTAATATAAACCTTGTTGGCTACCATGGTTGGACCTGTTGATTCAGTTACGTATATCTTCTGAATGCACCACAATAATTTGACTTCAGAGTTCCAAGTAACATCTTGAGGACCAACATAGCGCCAAACGTTTTGTCCCTTTTCGTCAAGAACGTAATTGTCGGAAGCATCCTTTACCGGCAAGCGATCAGTACATTTGGGTTTACCAAATTCGTTTTCGCCAAGAATCAAATAAAATGTGGTATTCGAATCCGAGGGACATGAGTCTTTTCCGACAATGCGGTTCTTCCATGTACAGTCCTTGACATACTTGATTTTTTCGCCGCCTTCCTTTTGCTTTTCAACAACATTGACGTCTCCACAGTAATCGCTCCAACCGTCAATCTTTAATCTGAAAGTATTTGGGTACTTTCCGCCATCAGGTTTGTCTGAACCTTCTCGAACCATGTACTTGTACATTGGTTTTATAGATTCAACCGAAGAAATGGATTTTGCCTTGGAAGGACCAAAGTAATCGGTCTTGTTGTCGAATAATACCTTCAAAAATTTAGAATCTATTTCATTTGCCTTGGATTCTTCTTCTGGAGTAATGGTTACTTCCATATTAAATCGTTCGCCTTGTTTGACTTGACCATCTGTATTTCCTGGTTTGACTATTGATGCAATTTTGCAAGACTTGTCCAAACTAAAATATTTATGTCCTTCCTTGTCTACATAAGCCGATTTACCAGCCCCCATTTTATTTGGAGATACTTTTTTGACATTTAAAGAGTCTATAGAGCATTCAGAGAATTGTTCGTAGTTCATTTTTCAGATTATTTATTGTAAAATAAAATTAATTCCTATTTTTTTTTAAATATTTTTTTTTTAAATTTTTTTTTAATTAAATTTTATAAATTTTAATATTTTTATGAATGAATGCAAAAGAATGACAGAATTTAAATCTTGCATCGACAATTATATCGGCGAACATATTTGGAGAATGGTAAAAGCTCAGAAAAAAACAGACGAAATTTCTGCTTTGATTGATAAATTACGGTCTCATAGACTCAACTCTGAAATACTAGAAAAGGATACTTGCGAAGAACTAAAAAAAGTCCTTTCGTTTCAATATGAAGATACTGGATTAAGATTGACGACCAATGAAATGCAAATACATATGCGATCGTTTATCGATTGTAAATTACAAAAAATTACGCAATTACTTAAATCGTCTTAATTTTTTTATTCCTCCTCCTAAATAATCTAATGCATCTGCATACGGATCGTAACTTGATTCATGATCCGAAAATGATTTTGCGGGTTTAACTTTATAAGCTGCTCTTGCTGATTCTACATTTCTAACCAATTTGGCATTTATTTTAGGAGTTGGTTTGTCAAAGTACATGACAAAAAGTCCCAAGAAAATTATTGATCCTATTACTATTAAAGCTATCCACCAACCGTTCATTTATATTTTTATTTATCTATATATTATTTAAACTTTACATATCAAAAATGAAATATCATCAATAATTTGTTTTCTTTGTAAATTCATTTTCAATGTGGCCAGACCGTCAAACCCATTTTTTGTCAAGGCTTCAAAACATAAATGCAAGTCCATGTCATAAGCCATTTCCACCATATCTTCCACTTTCGAAATTATCGTCTGATGCAAAACAGATAAATTTTTTGATGGATACTCTCTTCGAAAAATTTGCTGCTTCTTTTTTTCTTCTTCGAATCCAATTAACGTCAGAGCCTTGGAATGTTTTGTTCCTAAAGCCGAAGAGTCCATACTGTAATAATTGTTTTCTTTAACAAAAATATCTTCTCCTAGATCATTTTGGACTGTATGACTCCATTTAACTCCAAAAACGATCAAACTTTCTTCGTCTCCCAAAACGTAACAACGTTGCAACTTTTTGTCTTCTATTCTATGCATATTCATAACGCTTTCGTCATCATCATTCGGAATTTCGGCTCCTTTAAATAATGAACAAATGTCTCTGTTGATTATTTTTACATTCAAATTATAACAGTAGTTTGAACATAATCCGAACTTCATTTCGTTGCTTTGAATGTCCGCGTTGTCATGACATCTCTGAAATATTCCGTCTTTGTTTACGATAATGTAAATTCTATTACTGTTATGTTCCCTTCCAATATTATGGCAATACCTAGAGTTCATTCCATTTAAATGAACGACATATTCAGTTTGCGACTTATTACTTGTTACCGACGACAAAACTACATTTTTGTACAAGTCATAAGATCGAATGTATTTTAGAAGAAAGTCCCATTCTGGATTGTTGTTCAATAAACTTTGTCTTGTAGAATTTTCGTATTGCTTGTGTACCTTGGGCTTTGGCGTTGTTAATTTTAAGTATCTCGGAAAGTTATCCGGAAAATCGTACTTGGGAAAATTGGGAACAGATTTCATTTGCGTTCTTAGTTTCGTATCCATCATAAGCGATAACATATCGGTACGGTACATTTCTTCCTTATGAAAAAACCGTTTTCCTTGTCCATTAAGAACCATCAAAGCATGGTATGGTCTTCCTATTCCTACTTTGCCATTACCTCCACAAAAGGAACATTTATTGGCTTCATTTTTTTTAGCATAATGACCTTTGCATTCTTTGCAATTTTCCGTTTTATGACTTCCCATCATTCGCAAACCTCCTCCAGGTCCCCCAGCTTTCATATAAACTGAACAGTCAACGACATCGTTCCAATTATTGTTTGGATAAACTCTTTTTCCAAATAAATTTTCCAAATCGACAATGAACGTTTCCCTCATATCCAACGCCATTTCTTTGTTTACAAACAAGTTTGGCCAATGCATATGAACACCAGTTTTTCTCATTTCTGGAATATCGTCATGAGCTTTTTTGATAGAGTACATTGAAACAGAAACAATAACAAATAAATCTTCGGAATTTTTCGTTTTATAAAATTTATTGATAGATTTCTGGATACAAAATGTCAAGGCCTCGATATTTCTTTCCGTTATGCCTCCCTTTTGAACAATGTCAAAGTCTGCGAACAGACGAAAAATTGTTGTCAATTGCTCTGTAAAGTACAATACTTTTCCTTGCATTATTGCTCCAGTATAATATTTCCAAAAATCTTCTTCTTCGTCAGCATCAATAAAAAATTTCATTCGGTCCATTGTAACATGAGTAGGAGCCTTCGAATTATCTCTTATTTCCTTGTTTCTAAACAGCAAAGACTTATTATTCAAAAATACATGAAACTGATTTTCGGCTTTGCCAGGATTCAACTTTTCCCATAATGGAACATACTTTACAATACTGTTTTGAGGTAACGATTCGAAAGAACACATATAAGGTCTAGCATCGTCAAGACTAAGTAAATGATTGTTTGGTTCACCTTGAGCATAAATAGTCCTGTCTCCTTCGTTTTGAATGGAGTTAAAGTCTAATAATATTGGTTCTTCTTCTACCATTATTTACATAATTATTAGAATAATTATAAATAAATTTAAATCAAGAAATAAATAAGAACAATCGAAAAAATAAATTTCTGATCATAAATGTAAATGACAAATAAATTAAAAAAAAAATAAAAAAAAAATTAATTTTGTTTCATCATTTTTCTGAATCTTTCGCAAATGAATGTATATTTATTGTTTTCATTCGGGTACGATCTTCTTAATATAGTTCCTACATCATAATATAAATCGAATATTTCCTTTTCTCTTTTATTGAATGAACACCAAGCATTGTACATATCAAATGCATTCATAACTGAAATGTTTCCGTTAGGCATATTAAATTTTTTTCTTTCATTTGGACTATAACAATCATCATGCTTGTCATTGGCTTTTTCATAAAATAAATTTTGGTAATATAAATAAGATTCTTTTTGAAACTTTAATAAAGCATTCACTACTTCTGATTCAGAAATCATTGTTGTTATAAAAATTGAAAAAAAAATGAACAAAAAAATTAAAAAAAAAATTATAAATTTAATTTTTCATAAGACCAAATAAATCCTCCTGCTTTTTTTGTTATTTTTCTAGCTGCTTGAGCAATATTTGATTGACTTACCTTTGTTGCTATTGAAGCTTGCTTTACCGAATCAAATTCATAAATAAAATTTAAATTTTTATCGTATTGAAAAACTTTTTTTTTGCTATTAATTAATCCGTTATCATGAGCATGTTGAGAATTTTCCTTAGAAGTGACCCATTTCAAATTAGAATAATGATTATTTTTTTTATTTCCATCTTCATGATTAACTATAATTTTATTTTGAGGATCATCATTAGGTACAAATTCTGGAAAATATGTAGCTACTAGTACATGTACATATTTTCCAGAAAATTTAAAATAATCTCCTTTAAAAGATCCGAAATGTAATTTTCCAAAAGAATTTTTACATTTTCCAGTTCTAGAAATAAAACATTTTGTATCTTTAATTTGTTTCCATTCATCATCCTTCTCCTCATTAACTAAAGTTTTATTTTTTTTATCTTTTTTTAATCTATTTATGCAATTTTCTTTAGTTGAAACCCATCTTAAATTATTTATATGATTATTAACTGGTTTTCCTTTTTCTTTTTCAATATGATCTACGTAAATTTTATTTACTGGATCTGGATTTTTTCGAAAAGCTTGACAAACAAGTCTATGGGTCGCAAATTTATATTCTTTACCATCTTTACTTAAATTAATACGAAAATAATTCTTATGTAAATTTTGTTTTATCATCTTTCCTGTTTTAGTTCGTCTTATGTTTCCAAATGTACTTACTTCATAATTTTCAAATTTATCAATAATTTTCCATATTTCTTCATTTATTGGAAACATTTCAAGATTTTCTAATTCTTTTTGCATATTTTTTCGTATTTGATTACTTTTTTCATATTCAGAACTATTTTCATATTGTTTTTTCGCATTCAATTTTGTAAAATAAGGTCTAATAATATTACCTAACTTATCTTTTCTATAACCTTTGAAAAACATCTCATTGAATTCATCATCATATTTAAAAGGCTCTCCCGTATTAGGATTAATTAAAGCCTTGCCATCCATAGTTTTTTCAAAATCATCATATTTCCTTCTTTTAGACATCTTTATAACCAAGAAGGATTATTTTTAGTATCTGCAGTAAAAGAATTAAATTTAATATATGCTTGTTTATATTTTGGGACTAAAATTTGAAATTCTCCAAAAATTCCGTTTTCGAAATTTGGGATTTTCGTGGCTTCCAATAAAGTCATTGCGAAAATATATTTTTCATGCAAAGCTTCGACATAAGTTTCTTTGAAGGTATGTACAGTTTTTCCTCTTTTTAAAAAAGTAACAAAACGTATATCATCTTCCGGTATCTCGATATATCCCGAGTTGACTTTTTTAATTATCCACATTCTTTTCTTTACTAGATAAATAATGGATCCTTATTGGCAATCACCTGAACAAGAAGCAAGTAGATTAGAACGTATTCGCAAAGGTATTTTATTGCATGTAAAAAATCCTTCGCAAATAATGTTTTATGTTGCAAAGTCTATGAATGACAATATTGTTCTTTTTGAGTTTTCTGAAAATTCTTATGTAAAAACAAGTTGGTTATCTTTAGAAGAAAAAGATAAAAATAGACATATTTCTCAAGGAAATTTAGATCTAAGATCCGAATTAAATCCTGCAGAAGAAGCTTTATTCGGATGTTCTGTCGATGTAGTTGATAATGGTCGTTTCTTGTTTCGAATGAATCTTCCTGATTTACATGAACGAATTTACGAGATTGTAATGGATTCAAACAATGATCCCGCAATTATAGGAACAATAAGTAATGTTCAATGTAGAATAGAATATGCTTATGTTCAAATGAAAAAGGGTATGATTCCTGATGCAGAGTACATTCATTTATATGGTCGCAACTTACTAGATGGAAATGTGGTCAAGGAGGTAATAAAGAAGGATGAATAATAATTTTAAACTAAATTTTTTTCATAACAAAAAGAAGAGAATACAATTTTGCTTTCTTCCATATCATTTGTAATTTTTTGAATTTCTTGAATATATGTTTGTAATGAATGTTCCTTTGATTTTTGTAAATAGTCCAAACAATGTTTAAATCCATGGTTCGAAATGTTGGAATTAAAATCATTTCCGAGCATTATGCATAAATCCTGAAACTGCGGACCTGTTAACTTCAGCTCATCTAATAAAACGTCCATTAAAACAACTTTCTCTGTCTCTTTTTTATAATGTCTTAGAATTTTAGGACATAAATACGTTAATGCATCAGAGTCTTCCGTTAAAACTAAATCTACTTGTCCTTGAATGCAAAGCCAAGTACATAAAGCTTCTGCTTCATATTTTGCTGTTTTAAAATCAAATCCGTTCTCTAGTAATAATACTTTTGTATCATCGTAATCTTGTTTATTTGGCTTGAATTTTTCAAAGACAATTGTTTCCGTTACTTTCTTTTTTTCTTTTTTTGGTTTTTCTTTTTTATCTTCTGTCTCAGAAGCAGGAGCATCTATGGATTCAATGACTTCTGTTTCTGTTACTACTTGCATGTCAAACTCTTCATCATCCACTTTTTTTTTTACTTGCTTAATCCAAGTACCTTCATTTTTCTTTCTTCTTTTTACTTCTTCTGCCTTGTTCTTTAAAAACTTACCGTCCTCAACAAAAATAGGAACCAAGTTTTCATTTTTCATGGTATTGGCCATTCCTAAAATAGCCTGATGCAAAGGTTTACCGTTGCATTTGAGTCCGAAGGCGTATTTATGCATTAAAATTGGCAAGTCAACGGCAACTTTAAAATGATTAGATTTTTCAGGTAATGCAAGATCTGATAATTTAATAAAGGCTTTTGGAGCTTTATCTAATAATTGTTTCCATAAATCCGACTTATTTCCCATTTTAATATACCAAAAATCAATCGTTATCGAAATTGAAACGTTTACTGACAGAATCTTCGTTATAACTTAATCTTTTTAATGGAGGAGAAAATTCTTCTGGAGAGAAAACAGGTCTTTCTCGTTTACGATCTTGTAAAATTTTATTTTGCAAGCCTAATTGTAAATTATTAAAAAAATTATTATCAAGCTGTATATTTCTGTTTCTTTCTGATTGAGGAATATCTGGCAAATACAAAGCTTCGCCAAAGTCAATGATTCGAGGTCTACCGTCATTCGAACCTCTCATTATATTATTAATATGTAAATCCAAATGAACAATATTATGTTCATGCAATATATCGATTGACTCTTTTAAAAAAACTAAGTCGGTTTTCGACAAGTAATCACCAAGATCTTCCACTTTGAGTTGATTGGAAAATACAATGTTTGAAGTGGAAGCTTCATTTATTTGTTCTTGCGTTAACTGCAAGCATTGCATTATATCATTGACAGTTTCAGGATTTAATTCATTTAGAGGATAAGATTCGCAGTCTTCATCTAATGAATAAACGAATCGTTCTTCTTCAGGATCAATTGTTCGAAGAACATTTAAGATTCTTGGATTTAGTTCTTTTAGATCATCCTTTGACGAAGCAAATTTAAATAATTTGGTAACTAATTTTGGATTTATTTGTTTATTTTTGCATGGAATTTGCGGATACAAGATACATCCCTGAGATCCTGTTCCAATAATTTTTCCGCCTTTTATTTTCATGTTTACTATTATCAAATATTTATTTTATTTAAATAAAAAAATGTCAACTCATAGACTTCGTTTCTTGAAAAAGCATAATTTAAGTCCCAATGAACATTTAAATCTTGATGACCTTAGTAGAATAAGTAAAGTTCCAAGAGGAATTTTACAAGAAGTTTACAATAGAGGAATTGGAGCTTATAAATCGAATCCTCAATCTGTTCGACTTAAAGGATCTTATGTAAAAAATGTAGATGCTCCTTATTCAGCAAAATTAAGTAAAGAACAATGGGCCATGGCCAGAGTATATTCGTTCTTAGACGGAAATCCAAAACATGACAATGATCTTAGAGCTTATAAATAAAAATGAGTTTTAGTATTTTATTTTTAAGTTCCTTGTCCTTGTATTCTTTATTTGTTTTAGTGATTGCTACTGGTCAAGTGAACGGTCCCATTATTCTTACAAATTTGATAAATTCATTTACTGGATCTGGAGGATCAGTCACAGATAATTTAACAACTGTTTCATTCAATGCTGGACAGACCGGAACATATACTTCAAATATCATTGCATTTCCATCAGGAAAAAATATTTTGGATTTTCAAGCTACATTGACCCAACTTAGCGGTGTCAACGACTTCATATATTTTACTGTCATAGGTACAACGCCAAATGTATATACTTTTTCAATGTCAACGTCTGGAGGAAATACATTGTATCAAATTTTAGTAAATGGATCACCTGTAACTTCAACAGCATCAATAAGTTTAAATGCAAATATAAGAATAAGAGTTTATTATGGAACTTCAGTTCAATTTTTTATAAATAATACATTGGTTCGTTCTGCAACAACGGATCCCTTGAATTCTTATCAACTTCAAATATCTGGAGGAGGAGGTACGGCCACAAGAACATTGACAAACAATGCTGCTTATGCTTCTTAGTCTTAGACTTCATCTTCGTCGATTATTTCTCCGTTCCATGGATCTTTTACAAAGTCGTCATTTTCGAAAGATTCCAAGCTTTTGTTATTTTTTGTATCAAATTTGAGTTTATATTCATTATTGTAAACTGTTTCTCCTCCTCCAAGTAATAATGGGGAAGATGAATTTAATAATTGTTTTAGGTATGAAAGAGTTCCAATGTACTGCTTTTCTGTAAATATTTTACGGAACATGTAAAATCCCTTGAAGTGTTTTCTGAATTCTTCGTAATCGTTATCAGGGTTGGATAACTTGCTCCATACTTGCTTGGCATCTTGGTTGTTAGAAATATAAGAATCATCTAAAAAGTAAGAAACTATTTTAACAGCATCCTCAATGGATTCTTCTAAATGAAAATGCGACAACGGTTTTGGAATAAAGCTGAACTTACTATGTTTAGAATTATCAAAAACGTTTACATAATCTGGAGCATAAACTAAAGAATTAGAAACTTTGCATTTATTGTAAGCTGAAGAAATATCAGATAATCTGCTTATTTCTAAAATATCAATAAAGTCAAACATTCTTTCAAAACCAAAGTATGAATGCTTTTGAGCCATATCTAGAATATTCGGACATATGGATTCATGCTTGATTATTGAAACCAATCCATCAACGTCATTGTATTCATTTATCAATAAGTATAATAATAGTAAATAGCAGTATCTATAATTTTTACCTGCATAAGCCTCAATAATTAAATTATTTGTTGATTGAATCGTATTTGTCTCATTATTTCGAATATCTACAATTTTGGCCAACGAAGTATCTTCCCATTTTCGAACGGCTACAAAATGTTGCGTTATCTTGTTTCCTTTTAAAACCCATATATCATTTGTATTTGCAGAAATTTTTCCGTAATCATTAAATTCTTTGTTTGTAAGTACTTTTTCAACTTTCAGACCTTTTTCTTCAAAATATTTTTTAAGTCCGTCTTTGGCATTATCTATCGAGTTGTCGCAAATTGGTTCAGGCAACAATGAAGTATTTTCAGTCTTAAAAAATTCGCAATTTCCTCTTAAAATTGTAGCTATTCTGTTCAGTTCATTTAACTGATCTTGATTTAAATTGCAAGTAGTTGGTTGAATAGGATTTTGTATATAGTCTCCGTTAATGTACTGAAACGTTTCTATGGGTCTATTCATCATGTCTCTATGAAAAGAAAGCTGGTCGGGACTTCCAGGTAATTCCTGATTCATGTTGCTGCGAATCGGAGTCGCAAACAATGAATTCGGAGGTTCTTCAACAATTTGTTCTTCGGGTGTTCTTTCAATATTTTCAACTGGAACTATTTGATTATGCGAATTCGGTCTTTCTGACTCCTCAGAAAATGGTACATTTCCATTTTCTTCTTCTTCTATAATTTCATCTTCTTCTTCTTGCGGAAAATGGAAGTTTCCAGAATTAAATGGATCGTCCACATTTTCTCTAAATACAGACGTTATGCTTGGCCATTGCGATTTGTCTCGTCCAACTTTATCTATAAACGAAGGCATGATTCTTTCCAACAAATCTACAGGCAAGGACAAAATCCAATTGTAAAGAACATTTAGTCTTCCGATAGCTTTGACTCTTGTAAATGCATAAGCATTCGCCTCATTTTGTTCATAAACTTTCTGCAAGCGAACGTCCCATCGAAAATCACCATGTCCTGTAACTTTTTCATTCGATAATTCAAAACCGTTTAGATTGCCAGTATTACTGTAAGTATCAAATACTTCTTGAGCCCATTTACTTGAAAAAAACTTGAGAACTCGTTCGCTTCTTTCATTCGCAGGAACATCTAAAATATGCTCATCAAAATCTTGAATAGCATCCTGATTTCTTTCTTGCAATAAAGTAGGTAAATCAAGTCCAAGTCTAAAACTTAGCAACTCAATGACTGCATTTTTGCTTAGTGGAATGTCTTGCAGCCAACCGAATCTATCAAACCGTTGATAATTTTCTTCAAATTTTGGTGATCTTGCCGTTGCAACGACATAGTATCTCAATGGTCGACCATTTTCTCCAACTCCCTCAACGCTAGCATTATTTCCTCCGTAAAGTTCATCTTCTTCCATTTTGTTTTGTTTAGATAAAAAATGCAAACAATAAAAAAATTAACGAAATGCAATGAATCAAACTGCTTAAAAAATGTAGATATGGTAACTGCAATTTCTACTGGTTTATGCGAAGGTTGCAAAAAAGTATTTTGTTATCAACATAAATTTAAGCATACTTGTCAAGAATTACTAGAACTTCAACAAAAAAAAAGAAATGAATTAGCAAGTCAGTTGCTGCTTGCTAAAAATCAAAAAAAGGCATCAACATTTTTTTCTTAGTTGCAAGTCCCGTTTAAAGGCTTTTCTATTTCGTTATGTTGATGTTGCTTTTCTTTATTCGTTAAATAATTATCATAAGATCCTATGACTGCAAAAGCAACTGCATGTACATAAGATTCGACTGCATCATAAGTATCAAACAGTTCTCTTAAATTCGAATGCGGTTGACTTGCAAAGTCCCACAAAAATCTAGCTTGTTCCCTGACCATATAATTAAAGCTTTGTAATTTATGACGAATATTTTTACCTATGATATTACGATTTGTAACTTCGTAGACTATATTTCGAACAAGACGTTTGAACGACTTATTTTCGTCATAATAATAGCGACTGTCGGTATTATTTGTAGGATAAAATCCAAAATAATTTCTCAAATAATGTCTAATTCTATTAGCAACAATTTCGTCATGATCTACGTTATTATGATTGTGGCTCATTTTTTAATTGAAATATATAGTTCAAAATTTAAGAAAGTCTATTTTTGATTAAAAAAAAATTAAAAAAAAATATGAAATATTTTAATATTCGGAAACTGACATTTCGGCATCCTTGTCCGTTAGGAAAACTCAAACTCGGAAAAGTCATAGGAAAAGGATCGAACGCCATTGTTCATTCTTGCGAAATAAGAAAAAAACAATATTTGGTAAAGAGAATAAATTTTAAAACCACAAACTGTTTTATGGTCAGCTCAGAATACGATTCTCAAATTGTCCGTAACCATAAAATCAACAATGAAATTATCGATATACCGAATGTTCCTTGCCGTCCTTTTTCTTATGGATACAAAGACCATTCGAAGGACGATGCCAATAAAATAATTTTATCGACTTCTTACATACATGAAGCCATGATAGGCAACTTGGTATCAGAAATTCCATTTTTTGCCAAAACTATTGCGGCATATAGCGGTTACAGACATGGAAATATAATAATGGATTATGCAGGAAAACCGGTAGATTTCTTCCTGGATGATATGGATTTAGATGACTTAAAATCTGTTATTCAGCAAGTTATGATTGGACTTCATATAGCTCAAGAAAAGTATAAATTTAAGCATCATGATCTTCATATAGGAAATGTATTTTTGGAAAAAATTGATCCCTCATACAAATTTGAAAGCAAGTATAAACTGAATGAGGACATTGAAATTCAACTGAAGACTCTCAAATATAAAGTATGTATTGGGGACTTTGGTTTTTCTTCCGCCACAAATCCAGAAACGAAAGTAAGATATTCTAGATGCGACTTTCATTTAAACACATCTGGAGCAAAATATTGGGGTAAATGGGATGCCAATTTAGGAAATAATACTGGATATGATATTTTATTATTTTTGGGTTTTTTGTTGGAAGAAATAGTTATTCCAGATCATAAAGAATATGTTCGTAAATTATATATGAAAATGAAGCGGAGAACAAGAGTCAGTAAATCCCATTTACGACCTTTAACAATGAATGATTCGAAACCATTAGATGTATTAAATTATATTGATAATAATTAAAATATATATAAATAAAAATATGAGTACTTCTATAACTTTAAATTCAGAAAAATTACAAGATAATGAACTATGTTTAATTTTACTTCGAATTCTTTTGGAAATAATAGATCCAACTATTTTTGATGATTTGTTAGAATATTTGAATAAAGGAATTCCATATTTACCAACTTCCAGAGAAGATGAATATTTTGAAATAGAAGGCGGTTTAGTATCTCCATATGGTAAAAATTTTATTCTCAATTATTTGTTCGGAACATTCGCTGTTGGAGATATTTACAATTCTATACAAATTCAAGAAAAAGTAAGAATGAATGAATCATCATTTAACGATATAGTATTATTTATAAATTATATTGTAAATAAGACTTTATACTTGTCTGGTTATGATGACGTTCATTACAATATTCTTCAGAGCGACCCTCATGAATTAGCTTACTTATTAAATATAAATCCTAAAAATTTATTAAAAGTTTTAAAAGAGGAGCAAGTATTAAATAAGTTCAATGACGATACAAAGTTGTATTATTACTTTATAGATTTTAATGCTTTTTCAATTTTATCAAATGAAGATATAGTTAAAAAAGTAGTTTATTGTTTTGTATTGACATTTGAGTATTTGTATAACAACTTTAGTAGAAAGTTACAAGGAGGCAATCTTAATGAAATAAGAAATTCCATTGGTTCTTTCTTTTTTCCTTCAAAACAAGATGAAAACATTAACTCAACTTCTTTAGTAAATTCAACTCTAAATTCTACTAATTCCACAAATTCCACAAATGCTATACAAATCGGAGAAGAAAAGGTTAGTATTTCAGAAATTTTTAATAAACGAAAACATGAACTTTATGAAGAAGCTTTGGAGACTGAACCTGTTAAAATATCTGAAAATTTGAAAAGTACAAATTATGTTAATATTGTCAAAGACGTTGTAGTTCCTCCAGCTTTTGCATACATAAAACAACTTACAGGTTCTGATTTAAATGATATTGTTAAATTTCAATATAATTCTGTACTCAGTAATATTTTGCCTTCAATTTTGTCTGCTGTAGGAAGTAATCCAGAATTATTTACGTCTCTAAATCCTATAACTCAATTTGCAATACTTACAACTTGTGGATCATTATTGAATATAAGTTTTAATAAAATTGGATCAGCTTTTAAAGGTAAAGAAGGTGCACCTATTTTTGATTTAAGAAGCGATAAACAAAAGGCAGAAGATATTTCAAATATTGTTAAACAAATAGCTGAACTGAAAAATTTAGTTGCAAACCAAAATGTAATTATTGAAAATCAAAATCTAAAAATTGAAGAACAAAATATTACAATTACAGAATTGAGAAAGTTAGTAGAAGCCAACATTTCTTCAGATATTCCTAAAACAATTAAAAATATTGAAGAACAAAATGTTGGATTTAAAAGAAAAAGAAATCGTAATCAAAATGAAGCAAACAATAAAAGAAGAAAGTTAGGAGGAGGTTCTATAGTATGTAATTTAACATCATATTTTTTGACATTGATAATATTAACTTTTTCATACTTGATTCTGGATATATTGCTTTATATTGGAGCACTTTTTTATTTGCAAAAGTATTATCCTTCAGAAATAGTTTGGAGCGTTGTATATAATGATATTTGGAAAAGATATATTGAACCTGCATTAATACAATTTATAAATTCTTCATTTTTTGGTTATTCTGCAATTTTAATATTTCAGATATCTATAATTGTTAAGAATTGCTTGGAAATTTTTGCAACTACTTCATTTGTTCAAATTCTTCTTCCTGATGTACAATTAAGTTACGAAACCAAAGCAATTTTCGAATTATCCAAGTACTTAGTTGCTTCATTAACCTTAAAAGTTATAGATCCAAATAATATTAAGCTTACAATTTCCAGAATAATTAGTTTCTTTGTAAATGTGGTAATTTATATTTTTAACAAGATTAAGGATGGTACATATTTTACAATTTCTTTAATTAATAAAGTAAATGAACCAATATATAAAGCATGCGAAAGCAATGATTTTGTAAATGTTGTAATCAAGAAACAAATAATAAACGAAATAAAAAATTTTGTAATGAAACCGTTCCTAAAAAATAGTAAAAGTCTTGTAGCAGAAAAAGCAACAACTTTAACAGATAAACAATCTGAAAAAATGATAAAAGATGCAGCAGAAGAAGTATTAGAAACTTTAAAGGAAGCAAAGTCAAAGTCTAAGTCAATGTCGAAAAATATAATTCAAACAACAAAAACAACAAAAACAACAAAATCAAAAACCAATATTAAATAAACTCTTTAATTTTATCTTGAACTTCTTTCTTTTTTGTTGAACTTAAATTAACTATTTCTCCTGGTCCATATTCGCAAAAATTATAAATTGGATTGTACATTGTACCAACAATAAACAATAAATTAGATGACGTAGATCTATATAAGTAAACAACAAATGATCTTATAAAATCAAAATAACTATAAACGCTTGAAATCTTTGTTTCTAATTGTTTGTATGTTTCTTTGACGACTTTTGCTGAAGCAACTTCCTTTGCTAAAAATTCTCCTTTTGAATAAATACTCTTAATAATATTTCTGATAAAATCATATGCTAGTCTTAATATATAAGGAAGAAATGTCAAATCTTTTAGTTCTACAGAAAATATCTTGAAAAATTGTTCTTCTTTACTTTTCAAAAATTGAACCAAAGTCTTTATAAATTCTTTGACTATAATATCAATATTGAAAAAAGTGATTGCGATTTTTGCTTCTGTAGTAAGATCTAAAAATTCTCGAATATGATGAACTCCAAAAACAGTTATTCCAATAAGCAAAATAACAGCCACAAAACTTAAGAAATGACAAGTAACTGATCCGCCATTTAAATGACTTTCTTTTTTCATGTACTTTTCATATAATTTTTTAATGTCAATCATTATTTTTTATTTATGATCTGGTAATTTTAAACCCCATAATGATACTTTATCTTCGGGTCTTACAAAATGATACAATTTATGATGATATTGATTATCTAATTCTAGAATAGTTTCATCTTTGTCCAAAACAACCATGTCCCCCCATTGATCTCCTACAGTCAAAGTAATAGGAATTTGATACATGGATGCAATACTTTTTCTGGTTTCCATTTTCCATTTTGAAACTTCAGCCATACTTGTTCGGTATTTATCAGGAGCCAAAGATAATGAATGGTAGAAATCTTCTAATCCTAATGTTTTTAAATGTTCCTTGGTCAGAATATTAACTTCCTTTGATTTAAGTCTGGCAGTAATTAAATGAATTTCCGCTTTTAAATCTTTCAATCTTTTTAATAATTTTACAACTTCATCATTTTCAGTTACATTGTCCCAACCAAATAATAAAGTATCATCAATATCAAATACAACAACGGCAAGCGGACTTTTTTTAGATTTTATTTTGGTGGAAGATTCATTCAATATTGTTGGAGCATATTGTTTAGCAAAATCTTGATGCATTTTGGAATCAGCATCTAACATATACGAAATTAATGTTTTTAAAGCTTTCGTAGTAGCTTCTTTTGCATTCTTGTATGATCCAAGAACTTTCATTTATTTTACTGGCAAGTATAAACAGCACATTTTTTGGCCAATAAATTCTCAACATATGTATCATAAAGTTGTTCATAATTTTTCATTTTTTCCAAGTATTTAATTGAAATTGGATTTGTTGAATTTGTATCTTGATAGAAAGCAATAAGTATAAATAATTGTTTTGGAGTTGTTATTCCATTTGAGCTTCTCAAAATGGCCGCCAAACTTTGACCAACGCTTGAATAAATTGTTTGCCTTAAAAAATGGGACATTTGCAGAATAAACTCGTAAGTACTTGCAAGTCTGTTATTTGGCGTTTCAATAGTATCTGCTATTTCTAGAGATACTGTAAGAATCATCAGCATTCTCCATAAACTATGAATATTTAACGAATAATCACCAGATAAATTAGCTCTTTTGATAAAATTGGTTTTGGTCAATAAAGGAAATGCTTCTTTAATTTTCTTTTCTAGAGTTTCATTCTTACCTACAATTTCAATTTTTTGATTGAGTAATTTTTCATTGACAAGATTATGAAGTTCCCAAGACATTTCAGCTCCATTTCCTTCTAAAATATACGCTTCAGGAGTCTTGTCTTTAAATAACTGATCATAGTAAATTCTGTAACTTTTTAAGCAATAGATGCATGGCAAAAGATCTTTCATTAATTTAAATATTTGATTGACGTTGATGGAATTAGAAGTATTTGCAATTATGGCGACGGAATGTAAAACATTCCAAAAGTCAGGTCCCCATATATTTACATTCATTTTATTATATTTTTATTTATTTCTACTTTAAAGATATTGTTTTATTTATTCAAAAACTTTAAATTTGAATTGTTTTATAAACTAGTAACATTCAATTTCTTGAATCAATTTAGTACCATCTGTTTGAGATAACGACGTATCCGGCCAATGCAAGGAGGACCAAGAAGATGACGGAATGAACGAGAATTGGTGGGATAGAGGTGTATCCAGATAACCAGAACTTGTTACATTTTTGTTGTTGAGTACAGACGTTATCCATTTGTAACTTACCAGTTGCTGGTGTTCCAGAAACGCAAATAGTATCAGAAGCACTAGCTGTATATAAACCAGTAGAAAAGTTACAAGAACCTAAACAAGCTGCTGGAAGAGGAGCTAACTTAGCGCAATTTTGTTGAGAGTTTGTTGGAATGTTGACCAAGAAACCTGGTTGAAGGATAAGGAAAAGAACACCTAAACCTAAAGCTGTAGCAAAGAGGAAGGTAGTAGTATCAGTTCCGAAAACTTCAAGACTGCCGCGTTTACCACCAGAAATTTTTGGGGAGTAACGACCACCAGAGACACCACGAGTTGATTGAGCAAACTTTGTAAAAGAGTCCATTTTATTTTTATTATTATATAGTATGTAGACATCCGAAAGCTTCGATCGAGGAACCTAAATATTTTCCAGGTTCAAAATTTTTTATGGACATCGGATCATGAAACTCTAACTTTGGAATATGTTTTCCAAAAAATTTTCTCTGTCTATTATAATATGTCAAAGCGTCTTTAATATCGATTTGCAGATGATATATAATGTAGTTGCTTGGACTTATAAACTTTTTAGAATTTGTAAATTTTTTCTTGATGGACTTGTAATCATCAATTAAACCATTCATGCAATTCAGAAACATCCACGAAGCCATATGAACAGGTCTTAGTCTTGGTTTATCGATAGGCCAATCAATAAAACTATCAATAAATGACCATTTACCAGCAGTTTTATGAACTAGAAATTTATTATCGCTTTCAATGATTACGATAATGCGTCGTTTACGATGAGACGGAATTTCCATTTTAAGTATACGAAATTTGAAATAAACAAAATGACAAACGTTGCTTGTCAAGTTCCGTTAAGAAATTTTTTAGGTTCGGCGAAAGGACTTGAAATTGCAAAAAGTTGCGGTCGCATGAAAATTGCTTTTACTTGGGGTGTATGTTTAATTTTAACCTTGGGTCTCATGATTATGCATTACATTACGCAAGAACAACAGCAAGAATTTTTGAAGAACCAAAGCATAACGTACCAAACTGTAGTTGTTCCTTATTGGTTAGCGCTTTTGCCTGCTGGGTATGCCTTGTATGTTCATTTAAATGCGGAGTCTCAAGCGGAAAGTTTTTGGAAAATGGAAGAGCTTGATTTTAAAACATCCGACATGCCAAAACGAGATTACTTGGTTTATAGAGTTGCTGATGATAGATTGAAGACTTCATCTGCAGTTTCGTTGGTTGGTACTGGATTTATTGGTTCTACTTCCTTGTTTGGTCCATACCTCAGAGCAGATTCAAGTAGATAAACTATTAATAAAATATAAAATGCCGATCAGTAAAAATTTAGAAAGACAAATAATTGCTTTTTTAGAAGAATTGAGGGAATCAGGTAGAATCAATATGTATGGAGCTGTTCCTTATATTGTAGAAGAATTCAACATTAGCGAATCAGATGCAAGAAAAGTTTTACTTCGATGGATGGATTATTATAATAAATTTTATTCTTCAAGATAATATTTTTAAGGTTTTCGTTTTTCAATTTTAGGATAATCTCGTTTAACATTAGGATTTAATGGTTTAGAAGGAACTAACGGACGTTGATTAACTGCTTCATTTCGAAATTGAGGAGTTTGTATATTTTCAGGAACTATTGTTGTTCCGATTGTTTCAGCAACTAAATTGCCAATAGTTTCTATAGTTGTTTCTCTGCGATGCGAATACTTTTTCAATAATTTTCCTACTCTGGAAGCGGAGTTTTCTATAAATTGTAATGTCATTTGTCCCAATGTTCTTCGTAAAGTTCTGTCTCGAAGCAGAGCGTCTCTTACAGGTAAACCCAAACGACTCGCATGAACGTCGGCGGCAGCCTTCAAATGAAGCATGGCTCTCCCTAAAGCTATCGCAATTTCTTTTCTAAAACTTTCGTAAACTTGCGGCAACTCCATTCGATTTCCTTCCATTGGAGCCATCATTCTTGTTCCAATTTGCATTGCTACTACATCATTTCTTCTTGGATCTTCTCTTGTTCCAGCCGGCAATGTCATTCCGATTTCCAAGAAGGCATTTCCTATTGCATTTGCAATTATTGTTCTTCGTTTTTGCAATTCGGTTTGAGTCAGTTCCCTAACATATCCTTCAGGCGCTTCTTCTACTTCAAAATTTCTTAAAATTAATTCGATTTCTTCTCTTAGACCACCTAATAATTCACCTTCTCTTGCCTTATCTCCAAATGTTCCAGATTGAATACCTCTCATAAAGTACATTCCAACCAGTCTTGCCAGTTCTCCTCTTTGAGATAATAATCTTGTTACTATATCTTGAGCTCTAGCATTTATAATCAACGGAGACGATACTCTGTTATTATCTCTTTGAAGTTGCAAACCATTATGTAAATGTTCTTCAGGTGGAGGCAAGACTCTTAATGTTGTATTATACCCTTCTCGAAATGCAGGAGCTTCCTGAATTTGTTGATATCCGTCGTCGTCGGTCCAAGAAGTTTCGTCTCTTCTCATAGCATTTAATGTATCTCTTAAGACTCTTTCCATGACTTCTTTTCGTTTGAGTTCCCATTGTTCATTTTCATCATGCTTGGAAGTATCTTCTTCTTGTTCAATTTCATTTTTTTCAACGTCAATGTCCCTACCAAGCAAAGCTTCAAAACGTCTATTTTTAGCGTTATTAGAAACTCTCAAGTCGTCAATCGGTTCGACGATCGTCGTACTTAAATTAACTTCATTCTCATTTGTTTGTTGCCTTGTTCGAGATTGTTTAATTAAATGTTGTTTTGGATCTAATAATTTCTTGTCTCCTTGTGACCACATTTATATTTATTTAAATATATCTTTTAAAGACTGTTTAGTATAACTTGCTTAGCGTATTTCTTTTCAAAATTTGTCATGAACATTTTTAGAATGATCATCGACATTGCAATGACCAAAAGTAAATGACCGAATTGAAATCCAATTTTATGAGAATACCAGTTCTTGAAATCAAACAATAATTTTTTCCATCCTGGAGGGCAATTTGTCAAAATTGGAGGATAAACGGAATAAAGTAACGTACTCGTAGATACTTTTTTCTTTTTTCCGTTTTGAATATACCCAATAATATTCGAAGGAACAAAAATGCGACTTATATTTTTAAATTTTTTGACTGATGTATGCGTAAGTATTTCTGGTTCGCATCCAAGAAATAAATAATCCCAATCCACATACTCTTTCATAAAATGTTCAATATCTTGCAATGATTCTAAACTAGAAAGAACGAAAGAATCTTGTAGGAAAACAAACATTTCATCTTTTTTTCCTTCTAATTCTTTTTCTGAATGAATTATTTCATAATCTAACGATAACTCATTTGCTTTTTGTTGAATAGATAGCAAAGATTCATTTTTTTGAAGTATATAAGTTTTTAAACCAAGAACCATTTTTCTTTTATATTTATAACTTTAAACTTTGAATAGTTTTGGACGTCGAATCAATAATTTTTTCGACCTGCGTATCTTCCTTTGAATTTGTAACATCCAAAAATCTAGGATTAATTAATGGAGCTCCCATTGAAACTTTCGCTAGTTCATTTATTTCATTTATTAACTCGAACATACTATTACTTGAATCTGCCAATAATTTAAGAATTGGAATTAAATCTTGTTGCGAAGCTAATTTATAAACATAATTTGTAATTACGTTCATATCTTTTATGTCATCAAACAAGCTTTGACTTACGAAGATCAAGATGGAAATTCTTGCGTCAAGTTGAGCCATGTCAGAGTTGAATGCGATTAATGTTACCTTGTCAATAGTATTCTTTTGAAAATTATCTTGCAATTGCAAGGACAAGGAGTCTGCCAATTTTTTGCAAACCAATGATTGATTATAACTGCTTTTAACGGTAGATATAAACAAATCAACTTTTGCTTTAATATAAGGCCAAACCATTTCAATTTGGTAAATAACATTTAAAACATTTTCTGGTTGAGTCAATGTGGAATCAAAGGTCAGTATACCTTCAACATCAAATGAAGAAATAGCTCCACCAGAAATTGCCTGCAATACTGTTTGTCTAGATTTTTGTTTACTTGCAGACTTGGAATAATGCAATGTCGTTAAAAAATCATTTACCATTTTATAGAGACGATCGCATCTTGTATTGATGTCGTTTAAAGTAGTAATTTGCTTTCCTAAAGTATCTATTAGAAAAAAAACCGATTCCATTTCTTCTTTTTATTCATGAAATGATTCCGAAAATTATTATGCAAACTTGGAAAACCAAGATTGTTCCAGATCATTGGAAATCTAGCCAAGAAAGCATACAAAAGTATATGCCAAAATGGAAATATGTTTTAATGTCTGATGAAGACAATAGAAATTTTGTAAGCAAACATTTTCCAGAGTACCTTGACTTTTTTGATGATTTAAAATACAATATACAGAGAGCCGATGTTATAAGGTACATGTTTCTATACATTCATGGAGGTTTGTATTTGGACTTGGATATTGAAGTAGTGGCTCCATTGGATGAATTATTCGAAAATCGATCGATGGAAACATGGCTTCTTCAAGCTCCGAGAAATTTAGCTTCGCAATATACAAACTTTTTTATGGCTTCTACAGCAAAGAATCCATTTTGGTTAGATGTTCTAAAAGAATGTACTCAGCCTCTTCCATTATGGGCTCGATATATTCCTCATTTCGTTATAAGTTATCAAACCGGATTAGGAGCCTTGACGAGAGCCATTAAAAAATCACAAAAGCCTATTGCCTTGCTTCCATTTAATTATTTAGTTCCCTGTGATTACTGTAATCCAGATGAATGTACAAAGCCCTACAGTTATACGAAATTTTTAAGGGGTCAAAGTTGGAATAACTACGATACTTTAATTTTTAATTTTATATTTTGCAATCCTGTTGCAATATCATTATGTATATTATTTATTTGTTTGGTATTATTTTTTAGAAGAAGTTTCATTCGTTACAGAAGGAAGCTTGTTGTTAGCAGCAAGTAAAAATGATTTCATTTTTTTAATTGCATCGTTATTCGTTACATCCTTGATTATTTTCTTTGCATTTTCAGAAACTTTTGAAACAGCATCTACAGTTTCAGGTTCGGAAGTAGAAGTAGAAGGCGCATCAGCTTCTTCTGCTGTTTCAGTATCTCCATCTTCTAAATCTAATTCCTTTTCTAAAACAGTACCTAAATTTAATTTCTTTTCAATTACTTTAACTGGATCAATGCCAACTCGTTTGCATAAGTTTCTTACAGTATTGACCCATTTAAATAAGTTTTCTTTAACATTGTCTGGAATTTTTATATGCAAAGCTGCAAGGACTCCGGTCATGACGGCAACTAATCCAACAGCTGTACCACCCAAAATTGTGGCAGTAGATGTATCGGCGAAATTGTTGATGATTGTAGAAGCGTTGAATGAAGAACTAGGAGTTGATGTTGGATAAGGGGTAATTATAAACAAAGGAGTCGATGTGGCTGAAATAGTTGTTGAATTCATGGTAGTTGTTTTTAATATTACTGAGGATGTAACCGTTGGCGAGATGGAAGGACTTGCGGAATAAGAAATATTTTGACTTACATATACGTCATTTGTAATTGCATTGGTTATATTATCAAGAGATGTTAATAATCCTGCTGAATAGTACCAGTTATAAGTATAGGTTGAATTTACAGTTACATTTCCTAATTGAATCATGATGGCATAACTTCCGTCAGTATAAACGATGGTTGAAGACGGTAAAGACAGTGGATTTGTAGAATATACATTGCTGAAACTGCAGCATGAGCTATATGCAGAATTGGAATTTTCGTTTGTGGTAAAAAACAAGACTGCATCTACTTCGTTGTAAACTTTGATTGCGTTCGTTGTTCCATTTGATGCAATGAATTTTCCATTTACAATTTTACCTCTAGTTTTAATATTGGTATCGCTATTCCCTACATAATCATCTCTTACTCCCACCCAAATATTAACATTTGTAAGATTTAAATATGGAACAAAAACAGACGTAACTTTCAAAAAAGAATCATTGAACCCCAAACTGTAAGAACTTCGAAGAAAATATTTATTTGAATAAACTCTATCTGAAAATATAGTTCCATGACCAATAAAATTAGAAGAAGATATCGAATCAGCCACAAAATACGAATAATTGTCAAATATATAAGTCGGATTAGAATTGTATATGTAAGTAACGCTATTACCGTTGAAATTTGTTCCAGTTGTTCCATCTCCAATGGCTAAATCAATAGGATAATTTGAATACGTTAATTTATACCATGTATTTGTAACAGAACTTAAGTACCAAGGTTGATTCATTAATCCATAAGTATTTAACGAATTTTCTGAACCGCTTCCGAATTGTAAAAAATTATTTTTGAATATATTATTTGTTTGAGAACTGACAAATCGAAAACATAAAAAAAACCATAAACCAAAACTCATTTTTTTATATATAGAAACTGTCTACAAAGTTTGAGTTTTTAAAATGAATGGAAACCAATAAAATTTTACTTTTGTTTTCTATATTTGACAATAACTGACAAATTAACTTATCGCTTATATTACATTTAACAGGATTTTGAAAATCATCAAGTATTATTTCTTCGTAATCTAAATCATAAATCGTTATTTTTTTACAAGCTATATTTATTTTTTTTGGATTTTTTAGAATTAAAGGATACGGCTTACGAAAAACAATTATTAACTCATCTAAATTTTTTAAAGGTTCCAAGGAAGTTTCAATTTCATTATGAGAGGGATTTATTATAGTTAAATGTTTGATCATAGAATTTACTACTGGATGTCCATTTTTTAAACTTGTATGAATTGTTGCATTTAAATTACAATAATAACCTATATTTGCTAAACTATTTTTTTCAGTTAAAATTAAATTACTCCAATCGTTTCCATCTAAATAAGGTAAAAGAAAACTTGAAATGTCTGATAAATTCGCCATTGTTTATAGAGTTACAAATACAATTGAGTATTATTTCGTTTATGATGAAGAGCTGACTATGTTCAAGTTGCCAACCGAAATTCCTAAAAAATACGAAAATAGAATAAAATTTTTTTTTGAGGTTGAAAATATTAACTTTTACTGCATTCATAGCCAGCAACATGCCCAACCATTCGTTGTTTCTATCAATAATATACGCAAAAATGAAGGCGAATGGTTATGTTCAGGAGATTGTATTCCTAGAGGAAAATTTATGCCTACAAATCAAGAAGAAAAATGTACATACTTTGGGGTCGAAATTGACAAAACCCAAGCCCAAGCAATTTTAAAACTGGATGATATTTTATGCAAGTCCGAAAATGTGGATGCATATACTGTTGTTTACCATGGATCGAATATCTCAAATTTACAAGGAATTTTAGAAGAAGGCATCAAAGAAACTTACGGTATGGTTGGTCAAGGATGTTATCTCGGAACTTACTGGAAAGCCTCAAGATTCGCTTGTTGGGGCCAAGAATACAAGATGCAACAGGGATGCATATTTCGTTGCTTTGTTACTGCTAAAAAAGTTTTTTCTTTACCTTGTGATTCATGGAAATGCAGTTGCTGCAAGTCAATTATTAGCGATCATACAAATACATTAATAAAAGAAAATGATTGTATTTTTGTCGATCCTCCGCAGTACTCTGTAGGACTTTGCAGAGACGGAAGCCCAAAGTATTTATTAAGAAATGAAGAATGGTGCTCAAAAAAAGAATTTGTAAAAATTATAAATTATGCATTTTTGGATTTAACTTCTTATTCATCTACATATGATCCTAATTATCGAAACATCAAAATCAAATAAATAATTTAAGAACAGTAATAACAATAAGAATAATAAATATAAATAACAGAATATTTGTTTCTTTAACTACTTGTTTTCCTCCTTGTATTAAATTATTATTTTCAGAGTAAACCATATGCAAAGATTTTGGAGGATTGGTAAACATTAATATTTTTATTTATTTATTTATTTTATTATTCTGCGTCCTTCCTTCTCTGCCTTTTTAACTGATTTTTTTTCTGACTACTTGACGAATTTACATTTACAATTATATTTTCAGAAGGAGCAGCTTCTAATTCTTGTATAATTTCTGTTGCCGTTACAACATTTTCGATTTGCATGGAACTGTCAACATTTTTATTTTCAAACATAAACTTTTCTGAACTTTCCGTAATTCCATACAAGTAAATATCACCGGGTTTAGCCCTTTCATTTTTATAACTTAAATTTTCTAGTTCTATACTTCTAGCATCAAGTTTTCTCTTAATTATATTATAATCTTCGAAAACCGTTTCATAACTTCCCTCTTTCCAATTGAACGTTTTTAAACCATGCTCATTACAAAATGTTTTGAACAAGAACATAAGTCTTGCAAATGTCATAAAATATTTCTTGTCTCCATGTAAAAGAGAACTTTCAGTTCCCAAAAAGTAATATAAACTATGAGTCAACATCTTTAGACGTTGCTTCGAATGATGGTAATAATAAGGAAGAACATCTTTAGCCCAAATATCTTTATTTCCATATCTCTCATACAATTCATGATAAGCTTTAGCCATTTTATGGATCGTATTTCCGATTTGAGCTTTTGCTTTCATTTCCAAAGCAGGATCGACTGTTTCAGTTTTAACAGTCTTATCGAAATAAATTAAGACAAATCTTCGACTAATGGAGCCGCTGTTGTCTGTCCAGGAAGGAGCTTCATTTCCTGCTATAATTCCTGGAGTATTCCAAACAACATTTAGTGCTTCCTTAAATTTTCTTTGAATACTTACATTTTCTCCTGATATCATCGACTGCAGTTGCCCTTGATCCAAGGTAAAATCATTTTTTACTTCGAAGCATTGCCACATGTATTTATTGTAAATTGTTTCAAGTCCGAACCCTTTTTGCGAATTATTGCTTAATACTGCCACATCTTCCTCATTAAAAAATTTTCCTATAATTTTAAGCAAAGAACTTTTACCTGTTTTTCCTTTTCCTATCAAAAAAGGCATAACTTGCCAATTATCTTTGGTATTTAAAGGAAAAAGAAGACGTCCAATCAAACCGTAAAACCAATGAAGAACTTGTTGTAATTCATTTTGCGATTTTATAACTTCTTGGTCAATATGAAATTGATACTGTATGATACTGTCGATATGAGGAGTAGGTACTTTATGCCAAGGAAGATTAATAATAGACGTATCGAATTTTTGATCATGATATTTACATGTTACAATATACGAAGGAACATCATTAAAATGATAGAAATTAGCATGCTCAATTGAATAAATTCCGTTTTGAAAGCTATGCCACAAACGATTTGGTTTTAATTCAGAAAATTCATGATCTAAGCATGAGACTAAATATTTTTCGGCGTTACTTAAATTATTTGCCGTCATAATACTTTGCCAATGATTGAAATGATCTTCTTTTCGGCATTCGTCTTCAATAAACGACTTTATTTCCGATTTATATTTCCATGCTTTTGTAGGATATCGTCTTCCTTCTGCATCAGGTAAGCTTATAATTTGTTCGTATATCATACCTTGGTACCTTCTATATCCGTAGCTGTTTAGCTTTCTTAACAAGTAAACAATGAGTTTTTCATAATTCGTAAGTTTAGATATTTGAAATGGAATATAGCCAAATGGATCCACTAACGGAGGACAACCTCTGTCAACCGACTTGTCATAAACTTTCCTCATTTCTAAATCAGAAAGCAAGCATTGGTATGCTCGATGAATACATTCTTGTAATTCTCCAATTTTTATAGCAAATTCTGTACCTACTATGTCGTCTACATTCGTACTTGGATCACCAGCAGTTTCCATTAAATGTTTTTGTCGAAGCAATGTTTCTAATCGAATTCTTTTCAACATTTCTCTATGATAAACCCAATAAAGATCTTGGGAAGTTACAGTTTTATCTTCGTATTTGTCAAGCAACAATTTTCCGTCTTTACAGTCGCCAAATTGTTTCGATAAATGAACAATTAACGATTCATCATTTTTTGGTTCATTTTTCCAGTGGTTTATATTTTCATTCAAAATTTTAATAACTAATTCTCTGGACAAGGATTTTTCTATTCCATCTGGAGCTTTCCGTAAAATGTCTATCAAGTTTACATTTTCATCTTCAGTATAAACATCATCAAAATCATCCATTTTTATATAAAAATACTTCAAATATGTTTATAATGACTAATTTTTTAAATAAATTATAAAAAATACAAAAAAAAAATAATATTTGAAAGAAATAAAAATGTCAAATAATTCAAATTATTTTAATAATGATCGACTCAAAAAAATTGCTACTTATACTCTTGGTGGAACAGCCATTGGAGCCATCACTGGAAATAATGCTGGAAAGGGTGCTGCTATTGGTGCTATACTTGGTACTTTAACTGGCGGCATTAAAGAAATTGATGTTAGCAATATTAACTATGAAAATCCTTCATTAATACTTTTTTACATGCCAACATGTCCAGCATGTATTCGATTTAAACCTGTTTATGATGAATTGGAAAAACATTTTAGAGCTGAAAATATTGAAATACCATTGTACTCGGTAAATTCTTTAAAATCTGATATCTCAAAAGTCAAATTGCCTGAACCTATACAATATGTACCTACGTTGGTAATTGTACCAGGTCATGGTAAAATGCCAATTGTATATAAACAAAACATGTCTGTCAACAATATCACAAACGAAGTCGCAAAAACTATTGAAGGTGGAAGAAGAAGTAAATCAGCCAAGTGGTCTTGGATGATGTTCGGAGGAGAAAATCCTTCAGTAGAAGGTGGAAAAGTAGATACTTCTGCTCCTGCTGTTGAAGCTGGTCGCAAACGTTCTTATCGTCGCATGAGGGGTGGCGAAGTTGCTGAACCTGCAGTCGAAGGAGGTCGTCGTAGACATTACAGAATGTACGGTGGTGAAACCGATGTAGCTGTTTCTGGTGGAGAAATCGCTGAACCAGCAGTTGAAGGTGGTCGTCGTAGACATCACAGAATGCGTGGTGGCGAAGTTGAAGCTGCTGCTGCTGTAGAAGGTGGTAAAGTCGAAGCTGCTCCAGCAGTTGAAGCTGGTCGTCGTAGACATCACAGAATGCGTGGTGGCGAAGTTGAAGCTGCTCCTGTTGAAGGTGGTAAAGTCGAAGCTGCTCCAGCCGTTGAAGCTGGTCGTCGTAGACATCACAGAATGAATGGTGGCGAAGTTGAAGCTGCTCCTGTTGAAGGAGGTAAAGTTGAAGCTGCTCCAGCAGTTGAAGCTGGTCGTCGTAGACATCACAGAATGCGTGGTGGCGAAGTTGAAGCTGCTCCTGTTGAAGGTGGAGAAGTTGTTGAAACTGCAGTAGAAGGTGGTCGTCGTAGACATTACAGAATGCGTGGTGGCGAAGTTGAAACTGCCCCTGTTGAAGGTGGAGAAGTTGTTGATACTGCAGTAGAAGGTGGTCGTCGTCACAGAATGCGTCATTGGGATGAAGCTGCTCCTGTTGAAGGAGGTAAAGTTGAAGCTGCTCCAGCCGTTGAAGGTGGTCGTCGTAGACATCATCGCAGAATGTGGGGCGGTGAAGTTGAAGCTGCTTCTGTTGAAGGTGGAGAAGTCGCTGAACAAGCAGTCGAAGGAGGTCGTCGTAGACATCACAGAATGCGTGGTGGCGAAGTTGAAGCTTCTGTAGAAGGAGGAGAAGTTGTTGAAACTGCAGTAGAAGGTGGTCGTCGTAGACATCATCGCAGAATGTGGGGCGGTGAAGTTGAAGCTGCTTCTGTTGAAGGTGGAGAAGTTGCTGAACCTGCAGTAGAAGGAGGAGAAGTTGAAATTTCAGGAGGCAAAAAGAAGAAATGGCAAATCAAAGGATCAATAGCTGCTAAAAGAAGAATGGCAAAAGTACGCTCTTACAAGAAAATGCATGGAGGAGTCGCTACATCTCCTTCTTTAGCAATTGAAAACGTTGAAGGAGGTGCTACTACAAGACGTGCTCTCGCTAGAGCAAATATGCAAGCAACACAAGCATTACATTTGGAAAAAGAAGCTACTAAAAAAAGCAAATCTGCAAATAAGGAAGTTAAACGTAGAGTAGCTAAATTAAAAGGTGATTCTTATTATTCTCCAAAAGGAACTTTTTGTAAGAACGCTGATACTATTGCAAATGAAGCAAAAGAAGAAGCACAAAAAATAAGAAAAGTAGCATCTGAAGCAGGAAAAGTTGCTACAAAGCTTAGATCTGCAGCAAAATCTGCATGTTCTGCCTCTCGTAAACGTTATTCTTACTACCGTCCAAGATCTGAAAAAAATATTTTTGAAAAAGAACTTCTTCTAAATCAAAGAGAAAGATCTAGACGTAGAAAGTCTCCTGTCGCTTAAATTCACAAAAAAATAGGTTTTAATTTCTTTCTAATTTAAAATATTATAATAAAAAAAGTAAAAGTAGAAATATTTATATAAATTATTTACAAAATCATTGAATCATAATATAAATTTGTTGCATAATCATCATGAGTCCTTTGAATATCTGCAGCTAAATCATCAAAATCGTCCAATGCGGAAATAGATTTTTCTTCGATGGACGCTCTCATTAATCGAACAGTTTCAATAATTTTATGTAAATGGGCCCTGAATATTCTTGGTGATCCTTTGGTCAAAGGAACTTGTTTCGTTTCTATTTCATGATTGTATTTTACCATTTTAGCTACGGCATCCAAAAATAAACTAAATTCTGGTTTCGCCATAACTGCAAATTCTGACATTCTATCAACGATTTCTGACCATGTATCATCTAAATAAATTGTATACAACGTTTCGAATGAAGCAAATGGGCTCAGAGTTTTTAAAAATTCAGGAATAAATTTTTCTTCTTGATTTGTCATTTTTATTGTTTTTAGTTTGCAAATAATTTTAAATTAGACGAATGAAATAAAGTTATAAAAAAATTAAAGGTTTTTTCCAATGTTCAGAAATTTGAGTTCTTTGACCTGACCAGTAATGTAAACAGAAAACATCATTCGGACAATCAGAATCATTTAATTCCTTGTCCCTTCTTGCTACATAATTGAATTTATGATAAGGATAAGGCCGAATTAATTTTTTCAAGTCAGCATTTCTGTATATATTTAATTCAAATGATCCTTGTTCATACAATCGTCCCCCATAAGTACCATTACAAGTCCATTTTCCGTTATCATTTTTCCAAAATGAAGGATCATACGAAGACTTCCAATGTTTCATTAAATTATTTCCTTCCGGAGAATTTCTTACAGCCCAAACACCAGCGCATAAAGGTGCTGTTAAAAAATCCAAGTGTTTATTGTTAAATATAGGCGGAGGATTTGGCGAAAAAAAGAAATGTTTATCTTCAAAAAATTCTTTGTAATGAGTACTTTGTATAATTGTTGCATCAGTATCAATCCAGAAAACAGCTTCATACAATGGCAGCAACTCTGCTACCATAAATACTTTTCTCCACCATGGTGGGTACTGAGAATATCCTTTATTTAAAAATAAATACTCAATATTATTAAATTTACAATAATTTTTATTATTTTCAATTAAAATATTAAATTCATCAATATTTCTATCATCATATTGAACCAGCAAGTACATTTATTATTATAACATTTATAGCATGTCTATTTTCAGTCGAATTGTAAGTGCTTTGGCATTAGCCATTTCATGTTGTTTGGCAGTATATAAAGGAAATGAATTTTTTTTATGGTATTTATCATTTATTAGCGTTTGGGCTATTATTGAATGCATACAATTGCTTGAATCAGTTGCCGGATATATTCTTTTAATAGAAATAACATTGTTTCCATCTTGCATTTATTACTTGAGAACACTAGGAACAGTTCATGTTTATAGTTTATTTTTAAATGTTTGGTTCAGCGATACATTTGCGTATATTGTAGGAAATTTAATAGGAGGAACAAAGATTTGGTCTGAAATAAGTCCAAAGAAAACTATTTCAGGAACAATTGGCGGCATCTTAGCAGGATCATGTATTGGATACTTAATGGGAAAATCTTTTTTAGAAAGCCTTTTGGTTTCATCGGCTTGTCAAATTGGAGACTTGATTGAAAGTTATGCAAAACGTAAAGTCCAAATAAAAGATTCTGACGTTTTAATTTGTATTCCTGGTCATGGTGGAATATTAGATAGAATTGATGGTTTATTGTTGTCTACTCCTATAGCGGTTCTATGTAAAATATTTTTTTAAGTACATTAAACAATATTTAATAATTTATTTATTTTCCTCTTCCTTTTTAATTTCATTTGTGATTGATTCCAAATTTGAATTTGAAGCCCATGCATCAATTGCTTTTTGTTGTTCCGTTGATAAATCAGGAACAGATACTCCGTAAAATTTTGCTCTTTTTCTTGCATCTAAAACTTGCTGCATGGTTGTTTTAGCATTCTTTTCGTCAGACAAGCTTATAGTTTGCGTAGCATCTTCAATTAAACTAGCAACTTCGGATTTAATTTCTTTAGGAAGTTGTTTCATTGGTTTTGTTTGTACTTCTCCAGTAATTTCTAAAGAATGTTTCCAAAATTCTGCAAACTGTTCAGGTATTGGCATGTTTGTCGTTTCCATAAATTGTTCCAAAGTCATACCTGAATCTTCGATTTGTTCCTTTAAAGCTTGCATTTGCGTTTTCCACAATAAATCATTATTTCTTGCTCCTAATCTAGACCAAGCGGCTCTTGACTTTACTGACTCCCTTTGACTTGTACTGAGCATGGAATCTTGCAAGTTGTCATAAGTAAATGCATGCGCTAATTCAGATTCTGGATCCTCAAAAGTAGGAAAGGCTAAATTGGGAACATCAAGATCATTTCCTTCTTCATCATAAGCCTTCTTTAAATTATTTTCCGCTTTTACAGGAATTTCCGATACAGTTTCTACAACTGGATCTTCAGTCGCTTGCGTTGTCTCTGTTAGAGGCGCTTGTTCCAAAATAACTGGAGCTGGAGCTGTTATTGTTTGAACATGAGAAGGTGGATTGTTACTGTTAAATGAGGTTACAATAGCAAAACTTATTAAAACTATTAAAGTCAGGAAAAAAAGATAGACCGACATTTGTTTTTATTATTGACGTAGAAATATTAACCAAAAAAGCATTATAAATGCAAAAATAGCCCCAAGTAGAACGAAGTCTATTTTTGTTTTTCTTAGTTGAACTTGTTTTACAGGTTCTTCATTCAAGGGTTCTTCAAAAGTTTTAAAATGTTTCTTTGAAGCAAGAATACCTTCTTTGAGTTTTCTAGATTTTTCTTCAAGTTCTTTAAATAGTTCGTCCTCTACTTGGGTCTTTTTATCAATATACTCTTCGTTTTTCCAATCATCAACATATTCATTTTTTTCTTCCTCATAAATGCGAACATCTTGAACTTTATTTTCCTTTTTTAAGTTATTTAATCTTGAATCCATCTTTTATTTATTTATTTCCATGGATTTGTTCGTTTTCGATCTCGGTTATTTGAAGGATGATCTTTTATGGAATTTAAAAATTCAATACATTTTTCTCCTTTATAAGCTTTTTTGCTTTGCATGTCCAACAATACAGGAACTGTATTATCTAAAAATGAAGGTTTTGTAGTTAAACATTGAATATGAAGCATCAACGTTTTCTTTTTTAAATTGGGTTTTTTATTGAGAATATCAATAGACATATTCGACAATGGATCTCTATTTGTCGAATCATTTACATACAAAACGTAATCCTTAAAATCTGAATCTTTAGGAGAATCAATGGTAGGAGTTTCTCTTTGTACTGCTTGAGAATTACGTTGATCGACGTATTCTGATAATTTTGATGAATTCATTTATTTGTAGATACCGTATCGTTTTCCGTTTTATCAACGCGTTTTTTTGTTCTTTTTACATGCAAACCATGAGCAACGTCATAAACAAAATCTGATACCGTTTGATTATTTGTTAATTTTTCCGTTAAAACAAACGAGTCTATTTCGTTAACATTCTCAAGTTTAGTTCGTACCTCTTGCATTATTTTTCGTATTTCATTAACTGTTTTTCCAGGAACCGCAGAAGAACTTGATGTTTTTCTCATTCCTTATTGTACATTTTTTGTATCAAAAAAGGTAAATTTTTTTTGACTTGAACAAACAATTTCGATTTCTTGTAAGAAATTTTGCATTCGTAACAACGAATTTTTTTATTTTCCAACGCTTTTTCCAGCATACATTCCATGCATTCTGTATGTCCACAAGAAAATCGAAGTAACATTGAATTTCTGAATTCTTCAAATAAGTTCATATTCTTTTTACAACATTGGCATTGAAAACAGGACTTTCGTTGCTTGAAAAATGTCTGCATGTCTTCATCAGACATAACAGAAAATGTTCCTTTAAATGAAATAAAAAATAAAAAAAGAGGATAGTCATAAGACCACCCTCAATTTTTTTTATAAAAATTACTAATATGACTCTTACCTCTACCCATGATGTATGCTTCAAAAGAGAAATATTAGATTTGTACCACAATTACCAAAAAAACGGACGAACTATATTCGATTCATATTTTTTCTGCATACAAGCTATTACAAAGACAGACAAGAGATGAAAAAATATTTTTAAAATTTTACTTTTAAAAATTTTCAAAAAAACCAAGAATTCTTGATTCCCCTTATAGACATTTGTAAAATAATCTTAGAAAAAATAGCCGTATTCAAAAAGAAACCGCTCTGTCATTTTATCTTTTGAACTGTATTCAAAAAGTTATTCGAGACTTCATCGGGGTTTTATTTATTTCATTTTATTTCTTTTTCTACTTTTAAACGCAAATAAATTTGTTTTTTAATAATTTTTAAATTTAAAGATTGTAGTTATTATTATCAATGTTCCATGCTCCGTTCCACCAAATCATTCTAAAAATTGAACTAATATCTTGTGACCCATCTCTTCCTGGAACAAATGGTTCTACTAATGCTGTTCCTTTCGTCGTTCCTGTTCTAACATTTGAACAATTTAAAATTATATTATTTTGTACTGTTGTTGGATTGACAATATCCAAAACAAGAACAATGGAATCCCCATCGAATCGACCATCAGGAACTTTAAATGTAACTGGAACTGGTGAACTACTAATTACATGAACAGGTATATTTAAGTCAAGTACTTTTTGTGTTGTTCCTTTTCCTACTTCATAGCGAACTCTTGTATATGAACTGAAATAAATAACAACAGATACCAAAATGATCATAAAAATAAATAAGTAAATGTAGTTGCTTTCATTGTAATCATATGTATTCGACGACATTGTTTTAATTATATAAACTTAAGATTAAGTATTTGCATTCACCGAATTTGTTGAAATGTACCAATAGTTTTGGTACCAAATTGCTTTAGCTATTGATCCCGTATTTAAAGTATATGTAGTACCTCCTATAGTAATTGTTCTGGCAAATGGATACCATGCGGAAGCTGAATATGCTGAAACGTTATTTTTGCAATTATCAGTCCATATTTGAATATTTTGACCGTAAGTTGTACCTGAAGATGTATTTAACAAAATTGTTATGGAGTCTCCGTCATTTTTACCTGGAGGGAGGTAATAAAAATTGTAAGTTGTTGAACCAGTTGGAGGATCAATGACATGAACTGTTTTTGTAACGTCAAAAACCAAAGTCGTTCCCGATGCGGAATAATTTGATGATGTTACTGTTCCTGAAGCTCCTGAAGGAGCGTTTTTGTCATGTACTATATTCGTTGAACTAAATATCAACCATGTAAAGTAAATAATTAAAACCAATATAACAAAAAAAGTTAAATAGACAAAAAAGTTATTTGTTTGTTGAACTTCTACTGTTTTCATTTTATTATATTTACAATGAAATTTATTCAACTAAACGAAAATATATCAAATGCTCATTTTTTAAGAAAAACGATAGATTATCTTAAATTGAATGAATGGGTTGTTTTATTGCAGGAAGAAGTTCATATACCAAACATAAACTTTTTTTATCATGTTCTGAATACAACAAAAATAAGTAATGAATGGGACATTCTTTTGTTTCCGAAAATGAGAATTAAAACAGACTCATTTACCAAGAAAGAAATACCTCCATCAATGCCAAGAAAAGTATCAAAATATTTTTATCAAATTTATGATACAATGGACGATTTTTTTATTCTTGTATTTCGACCTTCGAATATTCCATTGTATGAACAAATTTTGTATAATTTGGAAATGGGACCTTACAAAGATAACTTTCTAGATTTCTTTGACAAGAAAATAATTTGGTCTTGCTTTTTAGCTCTTTACAGCTTAAAACAATTGGAATTATTTTCAAAAGGCTATTTGTCATATAAACAAGATTTTTTGCTTCATTCTACTTTGGAGAATAAAAATGATATTATAAATATGTTTCGACTAAAAGAGGATATAAATACTGACGAATACTTTAAGCGAATTTCTTAGAAACCATACCAAACTTGTATCTTAACAAGTTTTTGTTTCTGCCAATTACTGTAATTTCAGCAGTTGGAGCAGAAGAAGTAAAGACTCGAGGATCTAAATTAAGTTCTACATTAACATTATCAATACGAGAATGATTGGCTCCACCAGAAGGTTGAATGTCTTCTGGATCAACGCAATAAGACCAATTATAAATAAATGATTTACCTTTATCTCCAGGAACATTAGAATGATATTGATATGGTTGTACAAGTCTAAAAAAGTTTCCAGGTCTTGTTTGAACTCTTTGAGAGTTATTAAATTTAATTGTTACTTCTCGAATAGGATCTAAAGCCAAACCACTTGCAGGATCAACAGGACCACTAAAATCAAAGACTTCGTTTGACTCTTTCTTTGCTTGAGATTGAACAAAGAAAATATATTCCATAACGATATTGTTTAATTGTAAGCGAATATTAGATCTGACCGATGGACTGCTTTCTGTATATCCTGTTCCAGCGTTGGCAATTGCTTGTTGAGTTTGAATTTGAACTTCATCAATGACTTGTTCAAATGCTCCCTTGGCAAACTTGGTTCTTTCGTCTTGTTCTAGATATACAAAATTGGCTTCCATAGTACATGTCAAGTCGCTGTCTTGTAAAGAACTTAAAGATAATCCGTTATCGATTTCATCATCTGTAACGCCATTTGGTCGAACACAAATTCTTGCCCCTTGAGGATTGACCACAACTGAATCTTTTCTTGCAAAGTCTAATTCCATGACGACTGGATGAAATTGTAAGGCAACAATTGGTAAAGCAAGTCCTGTATCTCTTGTAAAACTAAATGGTAATGGAACATATAAATCATGAGATCTCTTGGCAAATGCTTGTCTTTCTGCAAGAGTTTCGTATTTACCAATCATTTCTCCTAACTTTTTACCTGCCTTTCCACTGAGTTCTTCCCAAACATACAGGAAAGTATCGGACAATGTATCGATAACGGTATTACCGATTGCTAAAGAAGCGGAACTAACTAAAGCTTGACCAATCGCGTTTGTCCAAGAAACAGCGTCGTCTCCTCTTAAAACTTTTCCATCCTTAATTCCTACAATACCAGGAATAGTAATTTTGGCATAAACTTGCCAACATAAATCTCCGTTTCTTGGAAAGTTATATTTTGCCTTACCTCCAAATTTAGCTTGAGAAGCAGTAGCATCAAAGTCTACAGGTTCTAAAGCGAATGGAGTTGTTTTTGAATGAACAAATCTCCAAAAGGTTAAGTCGGATTCTTCGACTGTTTCGGCGGTTAAAATTTTTTCGGCTTCACCAGTGGATGCCATTTCTGTGTATACTGCATTTTGAGTCGCTCCCATTTTTTTTGCATATAACTTATCTGTAAAAATAAAATCAAACGCAGAAAAAAAAATGAAGGAGTTGTTATTTTATTGTTCTGTAGCTATCGTTGCAATTCTTATGTTTTTTTCAATTTCAAACTTGATTCATTTTAGAAGTTTACCTACCAAAAAAATAGAATTTGAAAATCGAACGTTACAAGTAGAAACAAAACTGAAGTCAAATGACATCAACGTACATGCTCCAAGAGTTGCATGTAAAGCTGAAGCTGTTTCCAATCAACTTTATACCTATTCTTTTCCAGAGGCAACAATCGATACAATATTACCGGTTCCCTATAAATTAGAAAAAAATCAAAGTAAATTAACTCTTTCCAACAACGGAGTTTTACATTATTTTTTGAACGATACTCTTATTTGGACTGGCGATAAACCTCATTCTTATTTACAATCATTGGACGTTGACATCATGCTTCGAAAAATGACAAACGACGTTGTTGCAGAAATAAACGGAGTTCAACTTTGTTTATATCCATTAAGAATCATGTTTGAACATAGAATATTTTGGGGTTTTTGGTCTGGATTCGATCCAACAAGTTCTTGCAAGTCGGAAGATATCGAATGTTTGATTCCATTAAAACAACAGAATAAAGGGAAAGTATTTTTATTTAGCGAAAATCGTATTTATAGAGCTTCAATTCATGAAAATGGAGATATAATAATTATGAAAACTGTTGCAGATAAAGATAATATGTTTAAGTGGAACAAGACATTAGAGTCAAGTTTTATTCAAAGTTATTGCAAATAATTTTAGAATTAAAAACCGAATTTTTGATCAAGAACATCTTGATAATATTTTTTCAATTGTCGAATAACTTTTTGTCTTTCTTTTTTCTTGCTTTCTGATATATCATCTATTTCTTTATCTTTTAAAGATTTATTGATTTGTACAAATTTAGATTTTTTAGGACTTCCTCCAAGTTTATATTTTTCATCTAATAAATTTCTTAATCTACGAAGAATGTCCATTTTTAAATCTTGTATAAATGTTTCTCTTTCAACTTCATTTTTATTACCGGTGTTAATATTCTTATTATAGAGTTTTTCTAATACAATTTTATGATTTTCAAAGTCAAATATAGCATCATCTATAGCTTTAATTTTTTGTTTGTTTGACATACTCATTTTATTAATTATTAAGATCAAGAAATAAAAAATGTTTATCTTGTGGTTTATATTTTTTCTGTTCTTACTCTGTAATTTTATTGATGCAATGGCCGCAAGACGACATTGGATGCATCAAACAAATTTAATGCATTTAATTACCAGTCCAATAAATGCTATATCTCATGTAGCTACTCCAAATTGGTTGAGAAATACATTGACTCATGGAAATGGCATTATTCATGATCCGAGAGTAGTATTTCCAAATCGCAAGTTACTGTTAGAAAATTTTGGTTCTATTTATGAGGAGGCAATGAGAGCACTTGATCATTCAAAAAGCATAATGAATGATGTATTTTTCAGAGGAATCGCAGATTATGGATGGAAGAGATTTTACTTGAAGTGGTACGGACCATTGGATCCATTAGCCAAGAGAATTTGTCCAATTACTTGTTCATTATTGGAATCAATGCCAGAAGTTAAACTAGGAATGTTCAGCATTTTAGAACCAGGAAGTCATATAAAACCACATTATGGACCAAGTAGAATGTGTTTGCGTTATCATCTTGGTATATCAACGCCAAATGACGACAAATGTTTCATAAATATAAACGGAACCAGTTATTCATGGAGAGATAAACAAGATATTGTATTTGATGATACCAGACTTCATTTTGTTGAAAATAATACAAATAAATCAAGATTAATATTGTTTTTAGATATTGAAAGACCTACGCAAGGTCCTTTACAAATTGCCAATAAAGCATTTATAAATTATCTTGGTCCCTTAACAACTCGAATGAATGATGATCAAGAAACTATATAAATAAAAAATGAAAATAATTGATAAATTCTTTATTTTTCAAATAATTTTAATCATAATTTTTATGATTGTTTCATTTGGTGTTTATGTAGGAGGCTCACAAATTGTCAGTTATAATGTTCCTAAGAACCTAATAACTTCATTTACTGGAAGCGGAGGAACATTATTAAATAACAATGATATTACATTTAACGCTGGACAAAATGGTTCTTATTCTTCAAATAACATGACTATCGATGGATCAAACATAAAAGCATTGTCTATAAACTTTAATTTAGTACAATTAGGTCCCTATACAAATAATCAAAATCCAGATTTCTTCTTAATTCAAGCAGTTGGAACAACTTATACATTTTATTACCAATTGGTGAATATTAACAATAATTTTACTTATAATATTCAAGTAAATGATACAATTGTTCTTTTAAATGAACCTTTTCCTGGTGTAGGTACAGCATTTAATATGTATATCGATTCAACAAAAGCTATTTTTTACTTTCAAAATGGGACAAGTAGCTTAAAATTTACATATGCTTTTCCTACCAGTTTACTTAATCAAACATATTATACGAAAGTTTTAACTTCTGGAGGAGCAACTGCAATCAAACATATAAACTCAATAAACGCTTTCTCTGTTTCATTGCAATAAACATATAAATAAAAAAAATATGATTGACATATTAAAATATCAACCTTATAAAAAATATATTTGGAATTCTTTGTATTTAACAACTTTTGCTATATTTTTAATTGTTTTATATTTCATTTTATCGAAAGATCCAAATGCAGCTGGAAAAGGCAGATTAACAGTTTTATTTGTCGGTGTTATTCTTTTGTTTTACATAATTTTTGATTTATATAAATTCTTTGGTGATCAAATTTTACCAGCTGTTAGAAGAAGTTCAAGTAGGAAATTGACTGTTGATTAAAAATAAAAATGAATACTACTTCTATAACATTTTTTGCTTTTTCAATAATTTTTATTATTCTCTACTTTGTTCTTTCGAAGGACAATAACTCCGCAGGAAGAGGTAGATTAACTGCTTTAATTACTGGAATTGTTGTTTTAGTTTTAGCTGCATATAATTCGTTTAACTTAAATCAACATTTAGATTACATCGTAAATTTAAGACAAAATCAATTTAATGAATATGCAAAACATACGAACTTGTTTAATTATGATACTTTACGAATTGGCGATCATCCAATAAAAGGATACAATCCGTCTAAAAGTATAGTTCATAATACCAATTATGAAAATTTAAATGTAGCAAGAAATGTAGCAACAAAAGATTATATGAAATATGCAAAAAATAGATGAGGTAAAGTATAAAATAAATTAATATTTCTTAAATTTGTATGAATTTAATTCGGAATGTTTTTTAACTTTTTCCGTCCAAGCATTTGGATTTGTTTTCATTAAATGAGCAGCCTCTCTATTTAAAGGATCATCAGCATTTGGGTAAGTCAATAAATAGGGCAATATGGTTTCTACTACATGTCTTAAAGTAAATACAGGTGACCATAACTTATTTAAAGAATCTAAGCAAATACTTCCTGATGCTTCGTCAACATTTGGATGTAATATCTGCTGAACAAAACCGACGCTAGGACTTTTAAAAGGAAATGTATTTGTTATTGTAAAACGAATTTGCCATTGATTATTTTCATAAGGACTATCTTTTGGTCCATGCATAACTACTAAAAATGTATCAAGATTGTATTCTTTGGATCCGTTTTCACCTGAAACTTCGAAACCATTGTCAATCAAATCTTTTATATCTCGGGCTGCTCTTTTTTGCCACATATTTTAAATTAAATACAAATTCAATGATTAAAAATACAAATGAAACGTAAATTCTAAAAAAAAAATTAAATCATAAAAAAAATTTCCGATAATTGATGATAATCTGGAAGTTTTCCTTTGTAATTTTTTATATAAGAACAATTAATTAATTGATTTCTTATTTCTGGATCTAGTCGATCTTGAATAAATGACCAAATTTCCAAAAAATGATTTTTCCATTCTTTGAAATGTTTTATTTCAGAAGACGGAACATTATTATAACCCCATTCAATAAAATTTTCTTGATTATGAATTAAAAAATCAAGTAAAAAAAAATATTGCTTCTCAAATTCTATGGGATTGTAAACATTCACCAATTTTTGTTCTGGTGGTAAGCGTTTCCATGAAAACATTTTATCGATTTGGTCTCTACTATACTCTTTTGAATTAATATATAGACATTTAAAAAAATCGGCAGTAGATATGACTTTATTTGGTTTTAAAACAAAGGCATTTAGATTAAAACCTCGAACATTTTCGATTCCGTATTTCATAACTGTTTTAAAAAATAAATCAGCTTCTTCATATGTTCTAGATTCTGTTTCTTTATAAATTTCAAAATTTAATGGTTTATAGATAGAAGTCCAACCTTTTGTTGATTGTTCATGCTCAGAAGCTCGCAATGGCCATTCTCTTTCTGTCATGCCAACATAAAATTTTCCTTTTTCTAAAGTTGCTAAATAATATATAACCATTATTACTTTTGTTGAATTCTTTTTAAATAAATATCAGTTTTCGTAGTACTAGGAATATTAATTATTTTACTGCTTATAACCGAATGCAACGTTTCTTTTAATTCGGAAATATTATTTTTTAAATTTTCTTTTGTTGGAATATTTTTCGATTTATTTGTAATTATTTCATTTATTGTTTCCATAATTATTGTCTGTATTTTTTTAATATTTACTTTTGGTTTACAAACTGTGATTCTTCGAATTAAATTATATGGACAATTTTCCAAAATAATTCGTTGACTGTTAATGTTTGTTCTCTCAAAATATGCTTCAATTTCCGGTTGACGGACTTTCATCTTTTCCTTTAAATCTACGAGAACATCTCTTTTTTCTGATTCAGTCATTAAAATAGTTGTGGAAATATCATGTAATTCTGAAGCAAGTTTAATTTGTTTTGATGAAGCAAAAGGAACGTCCGCAGCCTTTGATCCTCTTGGAATTGAATCGCAAAGTCTTACTTGTTCCGTAAATGTTCGAATACTTCTTCTTATACTTTGCAATAATACATCCAATAAAGCGTCAGGACCGTCTTCTTCTTGGCTTTCCAAAATTTCGTCAGGATTTAGATTATCAATACATTCTTTAATGATGTCATTTGTAATTGTATTGTCCTTATTATTTCGAACTTTTCGAATATATGGAGGAAGTTCTGGTTTTCCTTCCTTTTGTAGATCGTTGTTCTTTTTATGTCTAAATTCCTGAGGAATTACAACTACATCAAAGTCTTTCATGCTTTCATTCAATTGATCTCTCAGAGACTTTAATAATTCTTTGCTTTCTTTTAATTTTTCTTTTGTTGATTCCGTTAATACCTTTGACTTTAATGACAAGTTACAATATGAACTTAAATTTTGTTTTTCTGAAGAAGAAGGTTTTAAAAGTTCCTCTTGATCATGATCTTCTTCAAATGATTCAATATCAGTATTTTGGTCAGATGTTTCTTCCATATGTTTACGTTTCATTTTTTTCTTTAAATATTAAATTAAAATAATATTTCGAAAACGCAGAATATTAATTGTTTGTTTCAGTTTTAATTCTTTTTGGAACAAAATTCATCAAGGTAGAACTTTTCATTATTTTAAAGTTTGATAATTCGTATATTTCTTTAAATATACTCTTTAACTGTTTCTCTGAAACCACAAATTGCAGTATTTTCGAGATTGGGTTTTCCAAAGTTTCTAAATAATATTGAACATCAATTCTCAATTTTTGGGTTTTGGCAAAAGCTGGATGTTCTGTTCTCTCATAAAGTTTGCTAATGTCTTTTTTGCCGCCTATAGATCCTTTTTTTAGAGTTACTACAAATGGCATTCTTGCTCCTATCGGTGGAATATCTTCGTCTCCTCTGTCAATCATTCTTCTCCATGCCATTAAATGAGGAACATTAGGATTCGCATAGTCTGTTTTTAAAGATTTACTGAGAATGAAATCTTCAATGGGCCTTTCTTCATTTGCAATACTTTTCAATATTTGCTTTAATGAATTCAAAGCCTTTTCTATTTCTCCTTCATACATGAGATTATTGAGCAAGCACAGTGATGTTTCTCTAATTAATTTTGGTCTGTCTCTGCGAACTGCATCTATACCCTTCATGTCTAAACTGCTCTTGAATGTATTATCATTAGCTTCCATCCATTTAAGACCTACGTAATTTTTTTTCTTCATTAGCAAATAAGGTTTGTATGTTTTTTCGTATGCTAAATTTACCGCTTGATCTTGTGAACTTTTTTGTAGAAACTCCGTTATTTCTTTTGCTGCTTCTTTTCCTAGTTTAGCAGCTTCAGAAATCTCTAAATTTTGATTCCATAAGATCATTACTGAATCTGTATCACCATATATAACTTTAGCATCGTAGTTTCGTTCAACGATACTTTTAGCTGTTTCAATAAAAGCTCGACCCATTAAAGTTGTTACTGCTGCAACCGGTTTGCAAGGCAACAAGCCCTTGTCATGACCAACTCCACAAAAACCGTAAACGGAGTTACATGCGACCTTGATTCCGTTTTGTCGACCATTCAAAATTTCTTTTTCCGAAGGATCGTTGCATTGGTTCATAAGTTTTTTTACTGCTTTTCTAGCGTCCAGTAAACGCTTAAGTAATTTAGGCAAAACTCCAGGAACAGATGATACAAATTTATATTCATTTTCTTGTTCATGGTTTTTTATGACATGTTTAATCTTGTAACTTTTGGTTTCAATTTTAGGGTGATTGTCCAAAAGCAAAACAGATGGACATAAATTGAAATGTCGAATGATAGAAGGATACAAACTTTCAAAATCCAAGGTACTGACGCAATTTTTGTAAAATCCAACTTCTGGTTCGATAACAGTAGCTCCTTGGTAATCTGCATCTTCTTCAAATTCATTCAACGGCCATCCAGAGTCTCGAATATTCAAAGCGTACTCATTCCATATACTTCGGCAAAGTAAATTGTAAACCTTTACTTGCTGACCAGAATTAATGACTTCATTTATAGGAGTATAACAGACTCTTGACATTTCCGTCCAAATTGGAATATATGTCAGCTTTTTTATCAGTAACAACGGGATATCACAATCTCGAGCACAATATTCGGCAATTTTTTGTATATCTTTCGGATTTTGCGTTTTAAAAATAGAAAATATTTCGTCTGCTTTTAGATCGAGTTTATTAATTCCTTCTAACCATAAGTCGGCAGAAAAAGCCAGAGAATTAGATTCAGGCTTTTTATCATCTTTAATAATTTGCATCAGATCTACAATAATTCTTCCTGTCATATTCCAAAAATAATATGTATTATCTCCTTTTGCGGCCGACTGCATTTTCTTTTCAACTAGGTCAGACTTTTCTGTTCTTATTCGGCCTAAATATAAAGCTCTTTGCGGATCAGAATCGTTTTTTTGCAGAAGCAAATCCACTATTTCCTGCGGAACGCCTTTAAACAATACATCTTTAGGAACTTTGTCTAAAAAATCAGTAAATGATTCGAAATTACTTTTTTTGGTCAAGTAGCATTTGATTTGGTATGCTCCTTCCGAAGATAACAATGAATCGTCTTCTTCTTGCTCCCATAAATCATATTCTTTGGCTTTTACATTTAGTAACTTTAAATGCTTTGAACTAATTTTTGTTTGCATGTCTTTCAAAATAAAATTTTTTGGTTTGCATTGATTAAATAACTCAGAAGCGCTTTCTATTTTCTTGTCTATTTGTAAATACTTGTAAGCGTTACTCAATATTAAGTTTTGGTAATATTCGGAAGAACGTCTATTCGCTGGCAAATAATAATTCATGTAATCTTGATGCAAGAAACTAAAATCAAAACCATAAATATTCCATCCTGTAATAATGTCAGGATCTGATGCAACCAGAAAGTCTCGAAATGCTTCTATCAAATCCTTTGAGTTTTTGAACTTAAAAATTTTAGCATTTTCTGGTTCATCGCATTCTCCTACGACTAAAACGACTCTTTCTTTTATTTCTTTTGTTCCATATGTATAAAATGACATTCCTACTTGTATCGTAAAGTCTGCTTTATTGGGATCTGGAAAAGTTCTGTCATGACTGTACATTTCTCCGTCAAAACTTAATACAAGCAACGGAGCAATTGTATTCATTTGCAGGCATTCAATGCTGTCATAGTTTGCAGAAACTTCCAAGGAACAATTTGTCATTTCTGAATTTAAGACTTCATACTCTTTAAGCTGTATCCATTCAGAAGGTCCTGTATTTTTATCATGAACAAACCGAGCTCCATTTTTTACTGATACTTCAGTAACTTGAAAATTATTATTTTTAAAAAATTTAGTCAATCGATTCGCTTCAAAAAATGTTTTTGTCGTTATTTTTAAATACTTGTTTAGTTTCGGTTTTTTTGGATCGTTTTCATCAGGAATAAATCCATAATAGGATTTTAAATATTCAAACTCAAAAAAATCAATTTTTTGATCTTTGCAAATTTTGCTTATTTCCAAATCCGATAAGGAATTTGGAACTTCTACTCTAAACCAAGGACGATACTTATTAACTTGAACACAAACGCTTGATCCTTCTTCAGAAACTCCAAACAAATATATTTTTGCTTCATTTTTTGTCTGCCTTGTAAAATAAACAAAATTTTTATTATCAAAAGGACTGCCACTAATTTTAGATAATTCTCCGTCTTGGGTATAAACAGACAAAATCATCATCTTGCCATTAAACAAACCTTGTGGACGAATGGACCTAGCTAAATTAAACATTCTTTTGGAAGAATCCAACGGCTTTCCGTCAGTTAGAAATTGGTCCTCCACATCTACAAAATTAAGACCCATTGAAGGAAATTGTCAGTACAATAGTATATTAGGAACGAGTTATTGGATTGAGATAGAAGAAGACGAATTAGAAAAACAAGAATGGTTTTTTTTAATGGAATGTTTACCAAAGCAAAATAAATTATCTTTATCAAGACCGAAACCGTTTTCCATTTTGCAAAAAATAATAAACAAAAAAAATTGGTTCGGAATTCCGAAATTTTTTGGTTTGAGTTTATTCGGAAATCCAACTTCTGACATTCGCGTTTTCGGAAAAGAAGCAAGTACATTGACTCTGAAGAATGACAGACAATTACGAAATTATCAAGAAATTGCTAGAACAAATGCTTTATCTTCATTAGAACAATGGGGTGGAGCAACAATTATTGCCGATTGCGGCGCTGGTAAAACTGCAATGGCCTTATCAATAGCATGCAAGTTACAAAGAAAAACATTAGTTATTTGCAATCGAGTATTTTTAATGGAGCAATGGAAAGAAGAAATAATAAATTGGACCAATGTAGAATCTGTTGGATGGCTGCAAAGCAATACAATAAATACTCAATCCGATATCAATGTGGCGAGCATTGATAGTTTATGTCAATGCGAATACTCAAAAGAAGTTTTAGATGAATTTGGTCTTGTCATCATTGATGAGATGCATCATTTGGCGGCTTTAAGTTTGAGTTCAGTATTGCCGAAACTCAAACCACGTTACATTTTAGGAATATCAGCAACCCCTGATCGAAATGATGGCCTTGAACATTTATTGTATTGGTTAGCAGGTCCAACTTGCTTTGTATATAAACGTCTGCCAGAAGTTACCGGTCTTAAAAATACAGTAAAAGTCCATCAAATTGTTTTCAAGGATGGTCAGCAAAAAGTTATTACATATGGAGATAAATTAGGATTTTCAGCTATGGTGTCTCATTTAGCCCTTGACGAAAAAAGAAATGAACTCATTCTCAAGTTATGCGATCAAGTTAAACTTAGAAAAAAAATTCTTGTGGTCACAAGTTTAGTAAACCATGCCAAGTTATTATTCAAAAATTTAGAAAATGCTTCGTTAATTTATGGAGGTTACGGAAACAAAGAACAAGCGAAAGAGTCGCAGTTTGTGGTAGCAACTTATCAATATTTGGAAGAAGGATACGATGATCCTTCAATTGATACTTTAATTTTAGCATTACCAAGAAGTAAAATTCAGCAAACAATTGGTCGATGCGAAAGAACCAAAGAAGGTAAATCAGTACCTGAAGTCTTTGACATAGTGGACGATTTCAGTATTTTTAAAGCTATGTGGTACAAACGACAAAAGTTTTACGTTAGTCGGGGATTTCAAATTTATAAATAGGCAACATGGAGATTGTATATAATATAAAAATGCCATCCCACTCAAAAGTACATGTACCTGTTTTAGACAATTTTACTAAAAGTTATTCTGCTTTATCTTTAGTTCATGCAGCAGATATTTTTGCTATTATTCTCATTATTTTAGCTGTTGCTTTCAGACCAAATGCAACTCCAAACGCTCCAGTCAATGCCTTCGGTCAAACCGTATACTACATGGTTTATTCAACAGTCCCTTCTTTACTTGCAGTATTCGCTCCATTTGCTCTTTTGATTGTTGGTGACCGTTATGTCAAGCCAGGATACTTTTTGCTTACCGCATTAGTATTCTTCTTATTTGCTTGGATTCTTCAAGTAGGTATTACAAAATCTGTCACTACAACCAAAATTGATTTAGTAGGAAATACAGTCGCTGTTCCTTCCCCAGCAACATTGAATGGTCCTTCTTATACCAAGTTAACAGCCATCAGAGAATCTGTCGGTAACTTGTTATATGGTTCATCATTTTCTTGCTTAGCTGTAGCAATCCTCCAGTATGTCATGGAATCAGGAATCCATGTTTAAATTTTTGCATTTAAAATTGATAAAAAATGATTAAATTTTTTTTGAATATCGTATATATATAAATAAAAATGTCTCATAGTCAATATCGTTTACCTACTATTTCTGAAATTCCAGGTACCTTAAAGTCATTTGTATTATTAAACGCTATTATTGTATTGTCCATTCTTGTTTTTGGTCTTTGCATAGCATTGAGAAATGATACAAATCAAGCAGTAGCAGAAACTAACAATTTCTTTCAAGATATTTACGTTTTCTTCTCTAGCGATATAATTTATCAATTAATTATCTATACTCCTTTGTTAACTCTTCTCTTAAGCAAGACTCAAATAAGTCCATCTTATTATTTTGTCGCTGCAATCTTGTATTATGCAATTGCTTATGTTACAAAGATCAGTATTCCTATGTCAGTATACGAAAATGTTGACAAGATGGGTAACAATGTTGGACAAATCACTGCCGCAACTCCAGATACCTTCAACAAACTTACAACATTCCGTACTTCAACATACAACTTACTTAGAACAGCCTCTGTCAGTACTGGTGCTGTAGCAATAGTTACTTACTTAATTTATGTAGGAAACTATTAAATGATATTTTAGTATAGTTTTTTCATTTCAATCAATTTAAAATTGTAAATCATTTTTAAAATAAAAGAGTAGTTCCTTAAATAAAAAATCAATTTATATGAATGTAAGCACTCCTTCGTCAAATTCCGCGAATGATGAAGTAAAACGTAAATCCATAAATTGGAATCATTCAATTGAAGATTTACTTTGCGATGAAGCGGAGAAATGTTTTGGATTAGCTTGGATGCATGCGAATGCAGAAAAAATATTTCGTAATAAAAATAACTGGATACAAATTCCAATGATTGTACTAAGTACATTATCTGGAAGTTTCCAAATAGGTGCTCAGATGTTGGACTCTAGAATATCACAAGCGTTTTCTTTGATTTCTTTTTCGGTTAGTTTATTAGGAATGATAAACAGTCATTTCAAGTATGCTCAGAGAGCAGAGGCTCATAAAGTTGCATCTGTACAGTACGCTCAAATGCATAGGCTAATATCAATTGAAATGAGTTTATCAAGACAGCAAAGGACTCCACCAAAATATTTATTGAAGATGATCAAGGACGATTTAAAAGGTTTTATGGAAAATTTTCCTCGAATTCCGGACAAGGTGCTTTATGAATATAAGAAGAAGTTTATGGTCAGCGATCTTAATGTTAAACAGATAACGCATCCAGACATAGTCAGCGACGGTAAAAAGGTTATTCCATATGAAAAAACTCTCAAAATTTTTCCTGTAATAAAAGAAGAAATTGAGGAAGAGGAAGAAAAGGTAACTGATGCATCGGAAAGCAACTCGGCTTTTAATACTCCGAATTCAACCATTTCAATTGAAAGTAATGAAGACGAAACAGTACTAAATTCAACTCCTTCGGAAACAAGTATACCTATATTGGAAATATAAAAAAAAGAAAAATTATAAATTATTAAATTCTGATAGAACATTAATTCTTGCGTTATTCAAAACAATTTTTTCAGGTTCAATAATTTTTTCTTTTGTAGGTAAAGGTTTGTCCGCATTAAAGTTAGAATCATCGAATGTTTGATTTTTAAAGACAATTTTTTTTGTAAAAAAATCATCGTCCATGTTCTTTGATTTTTTAACGTCTTCAATTCTTACTGAAGAAACTCTGGGATCTGTAGCTCCAATGTCTGCATAAGGACTGCTTGAAACAGTTCGAACAGATGTTGCTAAGACAGTATCCTTTTTAGTATTTTTTATTTCATTTGAGGAAGAAGTTCTTATTCCTATTATGGTATCAAGAGTGGCTGCGTCTTTTGTAAATTTACGAGAAATCATATTTATTTAAGCTGTAAATAAATTATAGGTATTATTCGGACTCATCCTCAGTATCATCATCCTCGTCTTCATCCATGTCGTCATCATCATCGTCTGAATAATCATCTTCTTCCATTTCTGTATCTTCTTCATCTTCTTCTTCATCTTCTTCTTCATCATCATCATCGTCATCGTCTTCATCATCATCTGAAGGATCAAGACCAAGCTTAATTCTTATTACATCATGTTCTTGCCTAATTTCTTCAAGACTCATTCTTAAAGTTAATTTTGGAAAAATTATATTCTTTTCTGCAGCTTCTATGGCGAAGGTTCTCTTCCAAATATTTATTTCTTTAATCAGTTCTTTCTTTTCGTCATGAATAAATGCTTCATGAATTAACTTTGTATGTCTATCGTCTGGCTTTTTAATTTTGGTTCTGTCTCTTAAGACTCTACCTCCTGCGACAGTACTTTCAAGAGGCTTCTTTATGAATGTTTCAGCTTCTTTCTTTAGTATTTCAGCCATTTTCTTAGCGTTTTCATCAGTATCTTCATCTTCTGGTAACTGTTCTTCTTCCATGACAATTTCATCTTCTGGGACTACTATTGAATCATCAGACTCTGAATCATTTTCATTTTCGTCATCTTCAGTTTCATAGTCAATATCTTCTTCTTCTTCGTCATCTACAATTTCGGAAATTACTTCTTCTTCATCTTCGACTATTTTTCTACGTTTTAAAGGGATTGCCATTTTATTTTTTCAATGTTAAGTTATTCAAATTTATTTATTCTTATTGAACGCAAAATAAAAAAAAAAAATTTTTATTAAATAAAAAATGAAAACTGTAAAAATTAAAGGCGGGGATACAAAAGATTTTGCATTTAATATTGTTATAAAAAGAAATGATACTGAAGGATTTTCGCAAGTGGTTGGACAATTATCTTATATTGGTCCAGATTCCACAATCCAAGAATTTTTTGCAGAAATGAACCAAAACAGTAAAAATCTTCAAGGAAAAGATTGTTTCGCTAGAGTCGTTATAGATGTTTATGACAAAGGAAAAGAAGTAGGATTTGGACCAATTCATTTCAATATATTTTTGAGATACTATTATAATGATTTGAGTTATTTTAACGTTTACGAAACTCATCAAGAATTCAAACCTTTGAAAGGTCTTGGTCATGCAATGTTATGCTTTTTAGTTGGTTTCATTGATGCATTTAGTATTAGTGGATTTAAAGCCAAACCAGATGCAAAAATGGGTTTACAAGCATTAGGAGAATTAAAGAATCTTAATAGTCCAACTGCATTAATAGGTATGTATGAACATTTAGGTTTTAAACATCATGTTTATTCAGAACAACATGAAAGAGAATCAAATTATACTGAAGTTTATTTATACGGTTATATTGCTGACGTATTTGACAAATGTTCCACAAGAGACTTGACGTTTTTAGACTTGTATACATCGATAAATATTACTCAAAAGAATACGAAAAAATCATTTGCAAATTTACATTAAATAATTTTTTTTAAGAAAAATTAATAAATAATAATAATAATAATAATAATAATAGTATATACTATTTTATTTTTTAAAATGATTTCATTGAACAGCATTCAACTAAAACTATATAGCGATGACGAAATTAGAAAGTTAGCAGTGGTTCAGGTTATGAATCCAAGTACTTATGATAGAGGACTTCCTAAAGCAAATGGAGTAAATGATGCAAGAATGGGGGTTACGGATAAGGCATTGCAATGTCCGACCTGCGGTTTAACAGCTACATGTAACAACCATTATGGTTACATTGAGCTTGAAAAGCCAGTTATTCGTATAGGACATATAGCAAGCGTTTTATGTATTTTAAGAAGCGTTTGCTGGGCATGCTCTAGACCTAAATTTTCAAACCAAAAAATAGTCAATTTTTCAGATATTCGTTCTATTTTGAATCGAACTGCTGTAGGTACAAAGGAAAGATTAAGAGCTATTTCTGAAGCATGTAAAAATAAACTTAAATGTCCTTATGAGGATTGCGGTGCTCCTCAGCCATTGTACTCAAGAAAAAATAAATTATTTTTTGAAAGAAATTTCAGAGAAAAAGAAAAAGAATTATTTTCTTGTCCTGAAGAGTTTAACTATGCAAACCGAAGATTGATGCCAGACGAAATCAAAAGTATCATAAAACATATTCCAGAAGAAGCTTTAATAATGATGGGATTTAATCCAAAAATTAATCATCCTGAGAATTACATTGTCAAGGCTCATTTGGTTCCACCTCCATCAATAAGACCAGCTACGTCTGCAGGATCTACTGAGGCTAGATTAAGAGGAGAAAATGACTTGACTGTTGCTTTGCAAGAAATTGTTAGAGTTAATAATGAATTAGGTAGTTATATCGAAGCAAAGGATGAAAAAAAAATTGAATTTGGATGGGACAAGCTACAAATTTTTTGTGGTGCTTTAATTAATCAAAATTTAAAAAAAATATTAACATATGATGGCCAATCAGTTATACATTCAAGAGCAATAGGTAAACGAAACATAAAAGATTTGAAAAAAAGATTAACTGGTAAAAAAGGAAGACTTCGAGGAAATTTAAGCGGTAAACGAGTTGATCATGCAGGAAGATCTGTTGTTGGTCCCGACTCTACTCATGATATTTTTCAGTTAGGAGTACCTGAAAGTATTATGAATACTCTAACATTTCCTGAATTTGTTACCAATTTTAACATCAATCGACTTTCAAATTGCATCATAAGAGGAGCAAATACAAAAAATGGGGCTTTAACTGTTCGAATAAAGGAACATAATGAAGAAAAAGTTTTGCATGTTTCTTTATTAGACGAAGTTGGAAGAAAACGTTTGGCTTCGTCATTGGTTCCGGGTCATATAGTTGAACGTCATTTGACCGACAATGATTGGGTATTATTTAACAGACAACCAAGTTTGCACAAAGCCTCCATCATGGCATTTCAAGCATATTTTGTAAAAGGTTCTCAATTTAAGCTTCCTTTACCTTGTACAAAGCCTTTTAATGCAGATTTTGACGGAGATGAAATGAATTTACATGCATTGCAAGATTATACTGCAATTGCAGAAGCTCAAGAGATAATGTCAGTTCCAAATCAGATGGTCACTCCACAAAGCAATTCCGTTTTAATTTCATTGGTCCAGGATTCTATTGTAGGAGCATACATGATGACTCGCAAGGACAGCTTTTGTACTCATGAAGAAATAATGAATTTAAGCATGAACATACATTATTCAACAAAGTCAGACGATTACTTGTTTCAGCCAAATAAAAGTCGAACCTTCGCAGATGATTTTACAGGATTTGAAAAACCAGCAATTTTAAAGTCAAGCAAAGGACCTTTATGGACAGGTAAACAAGTTTTCAGCTTAATTATACCTGATAATTTATCTATGATGAAGGCTGTTAATAATTCTAATGCCAAAAGTTACAATGACATTTTTGAAGACAATGTAGTCATTGTTCGTAAAGGGAAATTAGTTTGCGGACGATTATGCAAACAATCGGTTGGAAATAGCAGTAACGGAATAGTACAAGCTATGTGGAAGCAACAATCACCCTGGGCTGCATCAAAATTTATATCTGATGCTCAAAGAATATTGATGCATTGGTTAAAAAAAGATACAATTTGTATAAGCATAAGGGACTGCGTAACGGATGCGGATCATATTGTCGATGACATTGTTATTCAAGCCATGAAAAAAAACCAAGACATTGAAAATGCGGACGTTCCAAAAGAAGTTAAAGAAATTAAACAGACGCAAATCATGCAAGATACTTTAAAAATTGCAGGTTTAGAAGTTTTGAAAAGAATGGACAATAACAGTGGAATTGCAAATGTTGTAGGTTCTGGAGCTAAAGGAAATGTTATGAACATCGCTCAAATTGGAGGACTTGTTGGACAACAAACGATTAATGGAAGCAGAATTGCTTTTCGAAATGGACCTTTAGGAAAACGAACATTGGCAAATTTTAGTCCAAATGATAATTCTCCGCAAGCGAGAGGCTTCGTTAGTTCATCGTATTTGATGGGTCTCAATCCATCTGAATTTTTCTTTCATCAACAAGCAGGAAGAGAAGGAGTCGTAGCAACGGCAGTTTCTACAGCAGATACAGGTTATAATCAAAGAAGAATGGTAAAAAATCAAGAATCAGAGGTTGTAAGTTATGATTTAAGCGTTCGAGTTAGTTCAAATCTAATTGTTCAATTGCATTATGGCGGAGATGATTACGACGGAACATTGATTGAAAGAGTAAAGGTACCAAAAGACTTGAAATCTACTTCTGTAACCGATATATCTTTGAATATTCTTGAACATAGAGAAGAAATAAGTATGCCTATAAATTTGGAACGATTAATTGTTTGTTCCATGATTAAACAACAAAATGATGAAAATGGATTCTTATGTACCCCATTTGACGTCCTTGGTCAAATATTTCCGTTTATTTTGAATGTTCATGATGGAAGATGCTTTGAAGTATATGATACAATTGAGGATTATTTATTAAGACCAAAAAGAAACAAAATTTTATTTGATGATCCATCAATATTAACTAGAGCTTGCTTAGCTTTACAATGCAATGAAACTTTTTTAAACAACTGGAGAGTCCAAAAAAATCATGTTCAATCGATTGTAGAAGAGTTTAAAAAAGTTTATGCTCATGCTATTGTTAATCCTGGAGAAGGCGTTGGAGCAGTTGGAAGTAGTTCTATTGGAGAACCATCGACTCAAATGACATTAAATATATTCCATTATTCTGGAATAGCAGAAAAAAATGTAACGTTAACTGGTTTACCTAGATTCAAGCAAATAATAAATGCAGTGGATACATATGAAACCGCAAACATGAAAATCAAGCTTAAAGATAAGTTAGACAAGTTCAAGCTTCGATCGTTTGCGGCAAGTTTAGCGAAATGTACTTTGAATGACATTATTGTATCTTCGCAAGTTTACAAATATGACGAACCATCAAATATTTTAGAAGAGATAGAGCAACTAGTTTTAAAAAAAAGGAAAGATAAAGTTTCTTCATGGATGGCAAAATACGTCTTAGACAAGAATAAGACATGTTCCAGGTACCTAAATGTTGAAGAAGTTGGACAAAACTTAAATACATACTTGGAAAATGCCAGCGTTGTATGGAGTTCAAATATTTGCAATGAATGGATTATATATGTTCGTCCTCCTACTTTTCATGAAGATGAAAGTTTTGATAGAGTAGTCACTGAAACTGTACATGATGCTTTACTGGATACGGCATTAATAAACGGAATTGAATCAATTAAAAAAGCGTTACCTCTTGGAGAATATATTGAAACCGAAGGATCTGATTTGCTGGCTTTGTCTCAATTACCAGAAGTAAATTGCTTGGAAACAACATCCAATAACATTATTGAGACGATGAATATATTAGGCATAGAAGCAGCATTAAGTTTAATGCAATCGGAATTACATAGAGTTTTAAGTTTCGATGGATCTTATGTCGATCCTAGACATACATGGCTATTATCTGATACTGTAGGACGATCTGGTAATATAAATCCTTTGAATCGTCATAAAATGGAAGAATTAGGTGGATCTTTATTACAATGTGCTTCATTCGAACAAACCTTGGAAGTATTTGAACATGGAGCAGCATTCGGTAAAATTGATTATTTAGGTGGAGCAACGGAAAAACTTATAGTAGGTCAACCTGTACATGTAGGTACTGGTAGTTTTGCAGTCATTGGAGATTTTGAACAACCCAATTATTCCGTCGTTCCATCCTTATCAAAAAATCAAAGAGACCAAATGATAGTAGAACCTTTATTTAAAAACAAGGACATACATGAAGAACAAGAAATTGTTGAAAAAATAAACAGCAATCATATTGACATAGACGAAAATGAATTTATTGATATATTTAAATTTATGAGACGCATGGCTCATCGAAGAGAACCAATTTGGATTATTTCTGATTTATCTAACGATTTATTAGAGTATCAATTTAAAAAAATTGAGAATAAATTAGATAGGTACTCTGGTTGGAACGAAAATCCTGAATATAAAATGGTAACTAGAGTTGATTATACTGTAAATGATGATACAATTACAACTGAAGAATGCAAACATTTTAAAACTGAAGTTCAAATGATAAAAGAAACAAATATAAGAAATGTAAATGTCATAACAAGAGCCGAAAGCAGAATATATTATGACAATGAGTCAATGCCGGTTTCCGTAGAACCAAAAAATGTTGTTTATAAGCAAGTAAAATATTATAGAAAAGGTCCATGGGACATAATATTAAGTCGTTCCTTTTCTTCAGAATCAATATTAGAAACTGAATCTCTTCTAAATGACAAGAAAAATGCAGTTTATCGAATTCAAATAATTTTAGAAAAACCTTGGGACTTATTAGAAAGTAGAGGTTCAACGGATGCTTTCATGTCCATATTATTACAAGAAAAAATACGTTTTTGTTTAGACGCTTTGTAAGATCCACAAAAATAAAAATGAAGAGGTACAAGAATCCATGGAAAAATGATTCATTATTTTCATGGCCTAAAGATTCCTCTCCTTCTCAATCGAATGATAAAAAAGAAGAACCTGAAAAAATTATAAAAAAGATTGAAAAAAAAGAAGAAATTCCTATACAAATAGATTCGCAAGCAATCGCTAAATTAATTACCAATGAATTATTAAATAATCCTCAAAATAAAAATTTTAATTTAAAAAATGAAATTTCAAAAGATAAATTATTGCTTTTTTTAATTTTTGGTATGGGAATTTTGGGTTTTTTTGTTATTGTTATAGCTATTATTTCGTTGATAATTACTATACATAGTTCTACAGCAATTAATAAATTAGCTAATCTACTATAAAAATAAAATGAATATGTCTTGTCCTAGTGATTTTAATACATTTTTGACATTTGCATCATTTTTTATGTCTATTTTTGCAGTAAGTTTTGGTTCTATTACCTTAATTTACAGTTGCAAACATCATTGTCAAGAAAATGAAAACATTATTCCTTCAATATTTTGCAATGTTTGCAAAAGAGAATGGATAATGAATAAGGCCTCTGTTACCGGATGCCCAATATGTAGCAACGATAATGCAGATGAAGAAGAAAATGCTGAAATTGGGGAAAGTCTCAATGAGGAAACGGAAACGGAAAAAGATTACTTGTATAGATTGTTGTCTCCATTTGATTTAGATGAAAATATAGAAAATAATTTGATACAAGTATGTTTGAGTACTGAAGATGGTTCTACTACTGAATTTGATAAGAAAGCATTGTTTCATAAAATTATTTCTTTATTAAATTGGTGGTTTAACGAAAAAGATAAGTACCAAGAAGTAGAAAATGAAACCAAGGAAAATGAAGAAATTCCTCAAGCAAAAGAAGAACCTGAAAAAGATTTAATTTCTAAAAAAGATGAATGAAATAAACTTATAAATTTTGTAATTTAACTTTTTCTGAAATCTTTCCTTCAGACAAGAGATCACATTCATATTTTGCGTCTTTAAACATTAATTGTTCAGGTGGTGTTTTTTGAGTAAATGCGCTTGCGCCTCTTAAAGATCCTTTCAATTTTAAATCTCTTGCAGTCATTAGAAACCGTATAGCATCAATGACCACTCCAGCAGAATTTGGACTGTCTTGAACTGATAGTTTTGCATCAAATTCTACAGGAGCACCACCAAATCCTTCTAATTCTAAACGAAAATAAGCTACTTTATTGTCTTTGTAATGAGAAATATAATCACTAGGACCTGCATATAAGAAACTATCTTTTGGGTCTACATTACGAATATCATTTTGAGATCGAATCACATTTTCCTTTGAAATTTTTTTGCTAACTAATCTAGACTTGTCCATCATATTTTTAAAATCCGTATTTCCACCTACATTTTGTTGGATATGAGCCTTAACTTTATGACCTCTGTCGAATGCTAATTCTTGTAACATTTGACTTAGAACCGAAGCACCAAATTGTGATCTCATGTCGTCTCCAATAAGTGGAATTCCCTTGTCATAAAACTTTTTTTCCCAAACTGGATCACTGGCGATAAAAACTGGTATACAATTCAATAACGAAATTCCGGTTTCCAGACAAATATCAGCCCAATATTCTGTTGCTTTTTGAGATCCTACTGGAAGATAATTTATTAGGATGTCAACATTTTTTTCCAAGAGACTTTGTATAATTTTCGTTTTATAAGACAATGGATCCAAATGATAAAGTAAATCATCCACTAAAAATCCATCTTCATTGTTCATATGTGGTGCTACTCCATCTAAAACTGGAGCACTTTCAACTATTGTCGTCGGTAAAAATTGTTTTTCATCTTCTTGTAATAATTCATAACAGCAATTAGGTTTTGCATATATTGCTACATTCAATGGACTTCCAATTTTTTTTGAATCAACATCATAAGCTGCTACAATGTCAATATGACGAGCTCTATATCCGTAAATAACTTCGTATGTTAATCCTTCTAAAGGTCTTTTCCCTGCTTTTTCAATAGTAATTCCTTGAACAAGAGCACTGCAACAATTTCCAATTCCGACAATCGCTATTCTGGGCATTTTATAATTTTATTTCAAAACAAGAATAATTTCAAAAGAACTTTAACGCAATATAAATAAAATAAAATGCCTTATGCATTAAGAAAAGCACCAAACCAAGAATTATATTGGGTTGTCAATAGAGAAACAAAACATAAATATTCTAAAAAACCAATACCTTTGGACAAGGCAAAAAAGCAAAAGCGTTTACTTGATGCAATAGATCATGGATTTATTCCTTCTAAAAATTACAAGAAAAATTTAGAAGGCGGAGAAAATGAATGGAAAGAATTTTTTGATTCTTTAATGGGTGGTCGTAATTTTTATACCAAGAAGGAATTGTTTGAGATTATAGACAAGATGAGAATGGCTGATCCAATGAATTCTGAAGAAAACTTGCATACATTTTTAGAACATTATTTTGGAAACATGTCCAAAGCCGAAGCTATATATAATGAATATAAACAATATTTAAGAGACAGATTTTATAGAGAGAATTAAATAAATAAAAATTAAAAAAAAAAATAAAAAATTGAAATGAAATAATTAAAAAAATTAAATTAATTTTTATAATAAATAAAATTAGTAGTTAGATTAAATAAAAATGAATGAAGAAATATCTGTTGTTGCATTACCTGCATCAAAAAGTTGCAGATCTCGTAATCCTGATGAAAAAAGAAGAGCACTTCGATCTGACAGTTTAGGACAATTTTGGTTCGAAGAAAGTCATACAGTTTTTTTAAATGGAAAACGTATTCATTACGGAATCAATAATAAAGAGTACCAGCAATTGAAAGAGCTCGTTAAATGCAAATTTTTTGATGAGGACAAATTAAGAAATGTAGTCATTAAACTCAATGACGAATCATCAGAGTCTCCTCGATTAAGAGCTTATGATTGGGCCGTTACTAATTATTCGAAAGGCAATCCGCAAATAATAGTCATGAAAAAGCAAGATATTTCTACTGTCGTAGATCCAAATTTATCTTATGAAGGTGAACTTCGAAAGCACCATAGGTTATTATTTGATCCTTTTCGCAGAGGAACTCATATATTTTTTGAGATGGACGGGTCTGTTCATAGAACAACTGTAGGTCAATTGACATTCATAAAGTGGTGCTTGGACAACGAAGTCGATAAATATGTTGAAGAGAACTTGGCAAGCATTCGTCAGCATATGTCTAATGCCACAAAAAAGCAAACGTCTCAATTATTAACAGGAAAAAAAAGAAGAGAGCTTACGTCTGCTCCGACAAAATTAGTTCGAGGCGTTATAAATACGAAATTTAATGTTTCAACCGATACTCCAAAAGAATTAGAAGCTAGAAGAACTAAAAATGCTTCAAAGGATTGATTCTATACCTATTAAGATTTTGTTATTTATTTATTTAAATATTTAAAGTATTTATCATATCTATTTTTCTATTGTTTAATATATTATATAGAATAAAAAATGTCTAGTTCCACTTTTGATTTGGATTTAACAAGCGAAAATGTTATCTTTTGGGTAGGTGCTATTATATTTTTAGGTGGTTTAATTGGTCTATTAACATCTTTAATATACATGAATACAACTACAGATTCTCAAAGAACCAAAAGAGGAGTCGTTATTGCTGTATCTGTAATAAGCATGGTCGTTGGATTTGTAATATTTTACTTTGCTAATACAGTTTCAAAATTGATTCGCATTGATTATGTACAAAAGGCCAAAATAGATAACTTAAGTCATCCTATTTTTAAAGGAGAAAATCCACATTTGGAAAAATTCGTTGCTGCAAAAACAGATTACAGTCCAGATTTGATTCAATTAAAGTCTCCTAGATCACCCTATGAAGAAGATTTGAAAGGACTCGATTTTTCTTACCATAATAATGAAGATCCACAAGCGTATGCGACTGCTCCTAACTCAAAAAGTCAAGAGTTGTTTGCCGATTTAAATCCTTTGAATGCTGGAAGAAGAAAAATTTACTCTAGAATCAGAAAACATAAATAATAAAAAAGAGATAGAATGGAAATAATCCAACCAAAATCTTTATTTTATCTTTGTTTCATATTATTTTTTGGAGGCATTATAGCTTTAATAATTGGATTATCTATGGATAAATCAACCGAAAGCAAGCGGAAAAATAAAAATGTAGTAATAGGTGTCTCAATATTTTCTATTGTTGTAGGAATCTTAATTTACATAGGTTTGGAAATGTATGACGCCAATTTAAAATATCATTATCATATGGAGCAAGCTTCAAAACATTTTAGAGTTGCCGCAAAAAATTTACGAAAATAAAAAAAAAATTTTTTTCAAAATTAGTCGAAGAATAAGACAAGCAAAAAAAATGGAAATTGATCTATACAAGTACTTACTAAAACTTAAAAAAGCATCTGAAAAAGTACCTTTAAGCATTCAAAAACAAAAGGAAGAAGAAAATGATATTATATCTATGGAAGAACTAGAAAAAGAATTTTATTACTTTGATGAATGCAAAACTGCATTTTACAATTACTTTACTATTTTAAATTTATTCGTTGAAAAAAATATATTTATCAATCCATTGACTCGTCAACCAATTACAAAAATTATAAAAGTTCAGTTTATATAAAAATGATTCTTCGAAAGATTCTTTCGGTATTTATAATTTTATCAGGAATTTTATTGCTTATAGTGGTTTTTGCCTTGAAGCATGCTGTTGAAAAATCAAGAGTTTTATTAGAACCTGCTTTTGAAACACCAGTCATTAATTCATATGTTCCTAAAACTGGAGATCTAGTTCTTGTTCATTACAGAGGTCATGGAATGATGGGAATACCTGTAGCTGAACATTATCCAACTCATGCTGGAATGATTTGGGTTCAAGATGATGGAGAAATTGTTGTTCTTGAATGTACTAAATTTAGTGCTCCAGCATTACCAAACACCTTGCAATGTACTATGGCAAAAGAAAGAGGAGTTCGAACGGTTCCATGGACTGAATATCTTAATTCTGTTGACAATGTAATGTACATTCGAAGGCTTATGGCAGGAACAATTGATTCAAAGAAACTTTATGATTTGGTAAATACTTGGGCTTGTGATTTAGACTTTGAAACTCGCATTGCGGATAGTATGACAGTGGACGTTACAGTCGCCATTGGTTTCGTCATAGTTTGGCCTAAAGTTGCGGAGTGGTGTGCAAAGAATGCGGGACTCGATAAAAAAGAAGAAAGAAAAAATCGTAGTTTCTGTAGCGAATTTCTTGTTAGACTCTTGCAAAAGCTTGAAATATTGGATCCTGCCTTTGATGAAGCATACAAAATCAGTCCTGCAAGTATTTTGAAAACGGTAGGAGAATTTGATAAATTAATTTATAATAAGTCAGCAGCATGGGGTCCCGACGAAATGATGGTTCGAAAATTATAAGTACTATTAAATAATAAAAATAAAAAATCATGGGTACTTCAAAAGCAAATAGCGCTAAGAAAGACCAAAAATCATCAAAAAAATCAGGAAAACTTGGAAAAAAGAATGATAAAACAACGAAAAAAACAACGAAAACAAATACAAAGTTGTCAAAAGCTAGTGGTAAATCAATGAAAATAAATAACAAAAACAATAAAAAAAATAATACAAAAAAATCCGATAAAGCTTCAGGAAAATCAGCAAAAAAATCAAATAAAACAACAAAAGCAACAAAAAGTTCAGGAAAAGCAGCCAAAAAAGCACCGAAAAATGCGAAGAATAATCAAAAAGCAGATAATTTAGTCTTTTTGTGGTTTTTATGGGCTCTTGTCTTAATTGTAATTTTTGGAGGATTATATTGGGTCATAACTGTAGTTGCTTCTCCAAAGAAACCTACAGTCGTTGCAACAAAGAATGTTGAAAATAAACAAGAAGAGATTTTAATTTTTGATACCACAGGAACAAAGGTAATTGGAAAATTACCATTTTCTGATAAGAATCAATCAATCGCCAAAAGTTTAGGTTTGAATGTTATTGCAAATAGACAATTAGTACCAGCAAGTTCTAGCTCTTCTTCTCCTAAATCACCAAAAGGAGCTGAATGTTTACGAGATTGTTATGAACCAGGAAATATATTTTTACTTCCACCAGACTACATAAAATAAAATAAATGAAATCATGTTTTTATCCAAGTATATGAAACAAACAGTTTGTAGAACAAAAAATCCATTGAGTTTTTTATATTATCCATTTATTAATATGGTCAATTTTTCAAATGTAAGTATTTTTTTGACAACATGGTCGATATATGCAATCATTGTTTTAGTGGTTTGGTTGACTCCATGTAACGTAAATATAAACTGCGATACAGTCACCAATAAAAAAGATTTTTATAAAGCAATGGGTTCAAGCTTGTTAATATTTATAATTTTTATGATATTAATCTCTTTAAGCGCTAAATTAACAATAAAACATTGTTTTTAATAATATAAATTAAATTTAATCTTCAGAAGACAAAATTTTTTGAACAGTAATGCGGTGATGACTTAAAGTATTTTTCCATTGAGGGATTTTATCGTCTACTTGTCTTTTGGCCAATAGAGTATATTCATGAATTAAATTATTCTTTTTGGTAAAATAATCTTCTGGATTTTCAATATTGTATAAATCAGATAATGCAGTTTTATAAGCTTCTAAAGTAGCTTCCTTTTGTTCCCATGTTATTAATTTTTGAGCCTCTTTTGTCAAGGCTTGAATAGCTTTTGATAATAACGATTTATTTTTTGTTTTTGTAGTTAATAATAAATCTTTTTCTTTTTGAAGAAGAAAATTAACGGTCGTTACAGCTTTTTCCATAAACGCTTCTTCAAAATCATCTTCGGCATTTAAATTATTTTCAATTTCTTCTTCATCATCATCATCATCTTCCTTTTCATCGACCACAACCTCATCTTCTTTTTTACCTTCTGTTTTTAATTGTTCCTTTTCTGTAAGTTTTAATTTTTCCTTGTATGCATCCGGAATTGTTTCATAAACTGCTATAATTTCGTCTTCAGATGCATCATCCGGAAGAATTGACATTAAATGATAAATTCCTCTTTTTCTGTCATCGTCAACATATGATAAACCTAAGGCTTTTTGAATTTTTATGTCCATTATTCTTTATTTTTTTTTCTAGTTTTAATTATTAACAATGTATTTTCAACGTAAAATAAAAATAATAAAAATCAAAAAATGGGAGTTAAAGGTTCTGGCAAAAAAACTTCGATTGATAAATCTTCAAGTGGTAAAAAAGCTCAATCAAAAAATCAAAAAGTAGCAAAGAAAAATAATAAAAGTTCAGGTAAAAAAATTAGCAAGTCAAATGCAAAAAACAATAAGAAATCTGGTAAGTCAAACAAGAAGAATTCAGATGGTAAATCCACCAAGAAAAATAATAAAAATTCTGGTAAAAAAGATGGTTCTAAAGGAACAGCAAAGAAAAATTCGAAAAAGTCAGGAGCTAGTAAATCCTCAGGTGCTGAGGTATTTATTTACGTTTTATTTGCCTTGTTTTTAATTGTCGTTATTTTGGTCTTTATAAAATACGGTTTATTGGATTCTAAAAGTAATAACTTGTCTTACAATCAAGCAAGATCAGTTAATGACAATGAAAATTATGTTAACCAAATATTAGACAACAATCAAATAGTCCTGCCGCCATCCGTAGTTGAACAATTAACAATTTCTAAATAAGAACAATAATAAAATGAGTTCTCTTGTTATTCTCTCTTTCTTGATATGTATCTTAATTCTGCTGGTCATGTATGACATACAATTATATGGACCTAATAGACGACATGAACAATTGTCTAAATTAGCCATGGAACTTCAGTCTCAAAAAAGGATTGAAAAAGGTTTAGACCATAAGATTGTTGAAATTGCTATGACGAATCAAGATCCTGAAAGTTTATATTCCATGTTACTCAGTTCTCCATCGCATCCTATTTTGAAAAAGTCTATAGTCGAAAAAGTATTAGCTAATAAATCGGAAACTTCATCTAAATTATTAGCTGAAATATCGAAAGGAAATCTTGATTTCTTTGATAAATTGTTTGTATTTTCGTATTTACCAATATCAAAAACAGATTCTATTGAAGCAGCAAAAGATATGAAAGCTTTTATTAATTTATTAGAACTTGGAGAATATGCAGGCTATGAATTTGATTCATCTTTACTTATTAATCCAAATAACAGATTATCTATTTTACATTGGTCTGAATCCCAGAATAAACCTTGCCGGGATGTGGCTTTGTTGCTAAAAAAGAAGCTTTCTTAGATCGTATTGACAATAAGTATAACAATCCAATTATAACCAATAAAACTCCTAATGTAACGGCAAAATTAAAAAAAGATTTTCTAAGTAATCCACCCACTGTATTTAAATTAAGTTTGTAGTTTAACAATCCTGCTATTGGAGGAGTACCTTGTATCGTTTTTCTATTTTTTGGAACTTTAACGCATACATGGTACCCTAAAAAATTTACGTCTTGTGATCCGTCAGGACATCCGCTTTTACTGCAAAAGTCATTGTTTCCGTCAAAACCGTATTGACAAGGAGCTTTGCATTCATTGTTTTCTAAAATTTGTTCAGGATCGGAACAACTATTTGATTGAAATCCTTGTCCTCTATTGTAATTGAATCTATTTCCACAAAAAACACCAAAATCAGACATATTTTTACAGTCAACGCTGCATATATTTGCTCCAACTGGATGCATACCGATGTTGCATTTCGGATAACATAAACTTCCCCAATTTTCTTCGCAAGTATTTTGAATTTTTGGATTCAAGACTGTATTGAAAAATGGATCTTTCGGATTGTTTAAATCAGGATTTGGAAGATCTTTACATGGACCTGAATTGTTATTATACCAGTAACTACAAGGTCTACCATTTAAACCGTCGTTTCCGTTTCTTGGACCATAAGAACAAGATCCACCATTAACAGGATTATTGTTTGCATCTGTTCCCGGACATTGGTACCTACTAAAACTAAATGGAAACTTCCAACAAATTAATCCTGTATCCGTATATCCAGACGGACAACCTATGCCTTTGCTTCCCCATCCTCTAGTATACTCTGTTCCTGGTATTTTATTACAGGTTAATAATGTAGAACTTGTAGTAAAAGGTGGACAAGCAGCAGCACAGTATGATGGATAATTGGAAGAAAATGGAAATGTCTGAACTCCATTTTCGTTTTTGCATCGTTCGTAACATTTTCCGTTAATATTTTGAGGATGATCATTGTCGCAACCTCCTGGTATTGTTCCTTGTCCTCTATAATAAGAATTTTTCAAGCAAACTAGTCCAATATCTGTCCAACCATTTGGATATGTAATAGGATCTCCTCCTGAAGGAGTTTGAACTGAACAACCCGGCCAACATAAAAAACTGATTCCTTTGTATCCAGTAGGACATTTCTCATAACATAAACCATATCCGATCAATGGATCAGGTTCGTATCCAGTCGGACAAATATATCCAACTCCAAACAAAGTTCTAAGAAACGAATCCATAGTATTTTGTAAATACAAAAATGACGTCTACATCTTGTCCGACCGGATACAGTTTAGTTGGTACTTCATGTTTACGAGATTGTGCTACAGGATTTACTACCGACGGTGATTCTTGTTTTGCCAATTGTCCTAGTGGAAACGACTTGCAATCAAGCTGCGAAAAGGTTGTAACAACTAGAACTTTAATTGCTCCAGCTCAATGTCCTCCAAATACGACTTATAGTCAAAGTCAAACAAATCAGCATTGGCCAGCTCCGAATAATGCAAGGTTATTAGAATTTTGTTTTGATACATGCCCAAAACCAGATTTACAAAAGTATGCTGCCGATGATTCAGGTACTTGCATACCAAAAGCTTGTGGTTATGATGATAATACAGGCATACAATATCCTGAAGTTTTAAATCCAGGAGAAATTATTCCTTCTTGCAGCAGAGCCGCTTATCGATCATTAAGAACATTCAATTTTGGATCTTGTCCTGCAAATAAGTATATAACTTTTAAAGATTCAGGAGGAACTGTTCATACCGATTATACAAGTCCAACACAAATAATTTCTAACTATGGATATAACTTTAATACGGTAGATCCATCAGCTTTCGGAATCAATTGGGTTAATATGTTTGATTGCAATGTTCCATGTCCTAAAACTGCAGATAATGTTCAAACTGTTCGTTATGATCAGTTAGATTTAAATACGTATCCATGGCCAAGCAATTTTCCAAATTATTACAAAAGCCAATTTTACTGCTTTGTTCCAGATTTGACATCTCTTCCAATTTTTGTAGATCCTCAAACTGATATTCCTAATGATTGTTCCTCTTTGTCTGGTGGAGGTTTATTTGGAACAACAACAGTAGTTCCTGATGCTGCAGACAATACAGGTTTCGGATACTTTCAAGAAAATGTACCTGTTCCAGTTAAAATAACTGATAGCATAGGTGTTTATTCTCCTTTAGTAACATACAACGTTGGAGACATTGTAGCTACATTTACTGAAACGGATCCTGCAAGTCCAAATTATTCTAGATTTAAAGGTCCATTTTTCAAAATTTTGGATCCAACAAAACAAAGTCTAGGTCTACCTGCATATACTGCTTCAAATTTATATTATGCTGATCCTTTCTTGAATTTGAACAATGCGTTTGCTACAACAAAAGAAATTGGTACAAGTATTGATTACAATTATATCCGTTATGCCGGAGAAGATAATTTTTACAAGTCCTTATGTCTTTTAGACTCTACTGTCGGAAATGCTATATACTGTCCTCCTTTATGTTCAACATTATGTCCAAAAGGTAATCCATCGACTAATTTTGGACTTCAAGAACCATTTTTTGAAACAAATACAGTATTGATATGGACCAATGGAGCTTCTTATGCAGTCAACGACATTGTCAGTTATTTTAACGGAAGCAGCAGCAGCTACTATACTTGCGTAACGGCAAACACTGCGAGTTCTGGGAACGCTCCGCCTAATGCAACATACTGGTCAGGATTTTCTCAATGGAACAATAATACGAATTATACGAAAAACCAAGTGGTTTATGTTCAATTAGATTACGGTCAGCAATTGTATATATGCTTACAATCTCATCATAGTACTTCTCTGATTTATCCTCCATCGTCTCCTTCGTATTGGGATGAATTGAGCCAAATACCAACAAATGCAGTTTGTTATCCTCGATGTGGTTCAAGCGTTTTATATGAAGGAAATGGAAAGTTATGCATACCACAAAGTTATCAATCGTCATCAGTACAACCACAATTAGCTTATTCTTATTGTCCAAATAATTCTATGCCTCTTCCTCAAAATCCAGGATATCAAAACACAAACAGTTGCTACTCATTATGTCCGATAAATTCAACATTATTGCTTCCAGACCAATTTCCAAATCCTTCAAATCCAACGGATCCAAATTGGTTAAATTCTTTTTTGAATTGCATTACAGAATGTCCATTAAACGAAAATTTTTATGACAATGGAGATAAATGCGTTAAAATAGCATATAAAAGACAATCTTCTTCAGGATCACCTATATCTTCAATTCAATCATCTGTTTCGAATAATTTACAAAATAATGCTGCAACTGTAAGTAAAATTTCTCTTTATGGTGGTACAACAACATTGTTTTTAGTAGTTGTAGGAGTTTTTATAGTATCTTCCTTTTTAGTGTTCGTTTTATGGTCTAGAAGATTGTATTATGAAAAAATTAAATAGAATGGTTTACTTATGTTCTGTGGCAACCAATACAGACTTGTTTGAAGTTCATATATTCAAAACACTAGGAAAAAAACTGAAATATAATGTACAGTTATTTGGGGAAAATAAACAATGGAAAGGATTTAAATCAAAGATTCTATATTTCTTAGAAGGACTGAAAAACTTGAATGATGAAGAAGCATTGGCTGTTTGTTCCGATTGTTATGACGTTCTTCCTTTAAGATACGCTAATGATTTTGAAAATCAAATGCAACATTATTTCGATAGAAAAGTTAAAATTATTGCAAGCGCTGAAATGTATTGTTTAAGTAATTGCAAAGAAATGAAAATTTGGCATGAAAAATCTATTTACAGGCAAGATGCAGGTTTAAAATACATAAACGCTGGATTGATTGCTGGAAAAGTCAAAGATTTAATTCTTGTTTGGGACTTTTTGTATCAAAAAAAGTTTGAAGATGATCAAATAGGTTTAAGCTATTACTTTGACTCTTTTCCGAACATTTGCAAGCTTGATCAAGATTCCGAATTTTTTCAAACAACTGCAAGCAATAAATTCATTCCTAGAGTACATTCTAATTTGATTGCAGAAGAATCGATGAACGGTAAAGGTACGTTCTTCGTTCATGTTCCTTCTTTAAGTTTGCATGAAACGCAAAGAGAATATTATAGAGAAATTTTAGGTAAAATAGCAACCATTTTAAAATTGGATCATTTAATAGGTCCAAAAATTAAAGAAAATTTAAGTTCAAAATTTGAAAAAGCATTTATTATTCTTGTTTGTTTGTACTTATTGTATTCCTTCTTATTTAAAAATAAAAATGTCTGATAAAATTATAGAGTTAGTTAAAGAAGACAGAATCAAAAAAACGTTACCTTTGTACAATGAAATCCTTACTGATCTTGACAAAAAACCTTCTATAGATTGGAAATCTTGGTTATTTAGAAGCATATCATTTTTGACAATGTTTGTTGCTTTAGTTTTAGCTTCAATAAGTGTTTACTTTTCGTCTACCAGTAGTAAACATTATGGTACAAATTACGTTCTTGTTGATGTTCAAAATCCTTATATTTTGAATCCTCAACTTCCTACAATCACTCCTTATTCTCCAGATGCAAGTAAAGCTCTACAAGATTGGGTTTTTAGAGCAGGACCTGGAGCTCAGTACAATGGCATAGGAGGAAATTCTTCTGGAACACCAGGAAGCGGAGACAAACAATTTGAATTTGACTTACCTTCATCAGCTCCTTTAGATCAAATAATTTCCGTTACGAATGCAAGTATTTCAGAAATAGTACAGGGATCCAACAATGAACCTACAAATGGTCCAGGTGTTCATCCTTTTTCTATAAAAGTTAAATTTCCTTCGGGGAATATACTACAAATTCCGAAAAAGTCATCGAAAACATTTGTTTTTCATATGAATGGATGGTACAATGTAGGTCAAATGGATGAAAATGTTTAATCATTATTATTTTAAGTTATAATATTTAAAAATTAAAATTTTATTTGAATAAAAAAAATGTCTTCTCTACAAGATATACAATCATCAACATTTGTTGTTCCTCATGCTGAGTACTCTCATGAAAAAATAAGTAAAATAAATCTTCCAAATAATTCAGACTTTAGAGGCAAATTATATGAAGCAGAACATGAAAGTATTTTAGGTCTTTTAAAAAAACAATCTTCCTCAAATGCAGAAAATGCGACTTCCATTATTTTTGGTATTCTAGGTATATTGTCTCTATTCATAGCATTTTTAACATTTCAATATGTACAAACAAAAAAGGAAGCATTTTTTAATACTGAAACTCAAAATATACGAACATTAGATGTTAATGGTATTCATAAATTAACGACTGATGATGTTGGTTTGCATATAATATCATTTCCGACTTTGAAAAACACAATCACTACAAACGACAAAATAATTTTGCCACCTTTGTATAGTGGAAGCAATGAACTATTGTCAACTGGAAATACCATAGGAATTACATGTTCGTACTATACTCCAGGATATCCTGAAACAAAGCAAGCAAATCCACCATATTATTATGTTGATATTTGGAAAAAAGATACTGATTCAAATTTAAATTATAGATTACAAGAAGGAACTGGTGTTATTTATTCCGTTGGAAGAGTCAATGGTCAACTACAATGGTTATTAATTCGAACAAATAATTTTTAATTAGAATAAAATGATAACAGCCGAAGTATTTATATTTCCATTGTTATTTTTTGTAACAATGATTTTATGTTATATTGCTTCAAGTATCATGGTAAATAAATTAGGACTTGAGAATTTAAATACAAATCTACCTTCCTATTATACTTATCAGAGAAATTCTTTTACATCCTATGTACTTATGAATGATAGCTGGGTTAATAATGTAGTTTACATACAGTTAGATGCTTTGGCTTTAACAACCAATCAAATTTTTATTGTAGATCTCATGGACCCAAATACAATTCCTGAAGGAAGCAAGGTAACAATATTTAATAACTTGGCAAGTTCTACGAATCCTGTTGACAATGTAGTTCAAATAAATTATATTTTAGATCCTCCTTGTCCTGCTAGATACGTTTATGACGGTACAAGAGATCCTGTAACATGTGCTTTTTGTCCATATGGTACGCATTACAATGACGGTACATGTATCAAAGATTCAGATGGAACTGTTTCTTCAACAGATCCCATTTATACTGATCCTTTATACATAACCGTGGCTTTAGGAGCAGGTCAGGGAGCCACATTTATAGTTCACAGGTACATTCCTTATGGTGGATTCTACGTAGATTCAGGCGGCTCAATAACATTCGATCAAACGCCTCCTGAAATGCAACTTAGAACATGGAGAATTTTTCAATATATACAGCCTGTATGTAACAGTACAGGCGTTGTAAGTTTTTGTAGTTCAAATAACAATATTCCTTCATCAAATTGTACTGCAAATAATAATTGTCCAAGTCAATTTCCTGCAACTTCAAATGCAGATCCAAATACTGGAGATGATGATGTAACGCCACAAAATTGTACTTACCAATTATGTGATTGTTCTACAGGAACGTTACCACCATTTTGTACATAAATTAACATTTTGTATACGAATTCGAAGAAAACAATGTTCCTAAAGTTGCATTTGTATAGTAAATACTTGTATCAATATAGTTAACTTCACCGGTGCTCATAAAGTAGAAAGCAAAACGTTTGTTTGGACTCGATAATTTTCGAATGACATATGAATTGCTTTGAGGTATTGGAGCCAAAAAGTCACCACAAGTATATAAATTGTATCTTGGTAAAGGAAAATTATTGATTGAGTTTGTTTGGCATGTATAATCTGTAGAGTCATATTCAATAGGTTGACCTAAAGAATCTGTGGTATAAAACGTAAAAGGCGGAGTCGTTCCTGAAGTAGGATACCCAAATGGAGCTAAATTTGTAGACGAATACTGATTCCAATTATACAAAGCATAAAAATAAGGATTTGATATCCATAAACAGTTTGTCCAGTCCATTTCAGTTAATTTTGGAAACGTTCCTGAACATAGAAGCAGTCTCAAACCAAATGTTCCGAACCATAAAATATATCTTTTATTGTCTCTTGCAGAATTAGTTCCAGTAATAATAGGAGTTGCATCAATAACGATGCCTTGTCCTAATTCCCATTTATTTGCCAAGTCCATACCACTGCAAGCTATATTTAACATAGTCTTCCAATGTAAATTGTTTATATCGTTAAATGAGGGAATGCCATACATTGCTTTAGGAATAAGTTTATCATAAACGTTATAATATGTAGACCACCATCCTTTCGTTAAATCATTAAAGTTTGTAGACTTTGCAACCGAGCTTTGAACCATGGGATGACTTGCATTACTGGAATATAAATAATCTTTGCCATGATAAAAGAATCCAGAATCGAGAATTTGCATAATGTCTGTTTGATTTGTAATTGTAGAAGGACTTAAATTACCTCCACTGTAAGTAAAAGAAGTACCTTTTAATATCCATCTGTCTCTAATATTTTCCAAAACGTTGTTTGTTCTTATTTCTGTAGGCAAAACGTTGGTACATTGTAAAATATCTGTTTCTGTTGTATATATAGGTATGCTTGCATTGACATACTTGAAAATAAAATGACCATCATCTCTAAATTGCATAATATAAGCACCATTATTAGAATATAAACTCCAAATAATGGGAGAAGTTGCATCTGGTACAGGATATACTATGAAACAACTTCTTCCGCAACTATAAGGTTCAGGATTAAATCTTGAATATAAATTTTTGAATAATAGGTTTGAAGGATTGTTGTCTACATATAAACCAAAATTTGGATCATTCTGTCCACAATTAGGATATTCGATGTCATCAAACAAGGGAACGAATGAATTATAAAATAAATTTTCTGTTAGTTCGCTTCCTCTTGGTAATACTAAAATGCCTAAACCTAGATAAGTACTAACCAAGTTAAACGTTCGTCTATCATCTTTTTCTGTAGTAGTAGCTAAAATTTCGCAAGATGCAAACAACGAATACGAAATAAATTGTAAATCATTTTGGTCTCTTATGTATCTTAAAGAACAAAGCAAAATATCTTTCTTGTCTAAAGTTGAACTAGTATGAACTGCAGTCCAGTCATATTTACTTGTATCGCAAGCGTCCAAAGTTGAAATATCCAGTTGTTGTCCGTATGTACCAACATATCTAAACGTTTCAAAGTTTAATGTTCCTCCAATATCAACGTCATATCTTATATTTCCATCATTTGTTATTCCGTATCTGTACTGAACAGGATAGTATCCTACAGCAAATGTTTTCGTATAAATGTAATTTGTAGTTCCGTCATTTACAATTGAAGACTTTAGTTTTCTTGCTTTTGAATGATTGACAGCAATCAAAAAAGCAATAATGCATATCAAAACTAAAATTCCTAAAATCTGCCAATAGAACTTCATTTTGTATTTAACTGACTTCTTAAAAGTTTATGTCTATTTATTTCAATATTGCTGGGACTCTCAGGAAAATATGAACTTTTTGATATGGCTAACATTACAATGAAAAAAGCGACAATGCCAACTAATACTATTATTGCAATTGTTCTTAAATAATTTGAAGTATTATAAATACCATTTGCGGCAGAATAAGTTAATTGAGCTATTTGATCTGTCGGAAAAATAATTTCCCCTCTATTTGCCATATGGTCGCATTCTGCTTTATTCTCATTGTATTGTTTGCAACATTTATGATTCGGAAGTTTAGTACAAAAGCATCTTTGAGGAAATAAATATTTTCCAGTATTTACGTCTTTTATGCAAGCCATTTTATTTTTTCAAGACTTTGTAAAAGTTCTTTTTCGGTTATCAACTCCATGTCTTCCGTAGATAAATTTTTTTGCAGATGAAATGGAAAATCATAAAAGTTTAAGATTGCCTTGTCTACGAAAAAAGTATTATTTTTGACTTTTTCTACCAAGCATAAACTATGCAGATTTTTACATTTGCTAATTGCCAACAAAGGATACTTCAAAGTATTGACATTCATTTTTATGCAGTCAATAGTATAGGCATCAGATAGTTCAAAGTTTATATACCAACCTAACTTAAGTCCAATTCTCCAACATATAATATCGTTATCTTCTTTTAATGTATCTTTAAAATATGGTATCTTCATTTGAATTCCGTTACAAAATTGTACTATAGGTAATTGAATATCATCCGGAACAAGATACTCTTTCGTTAAATCTGTAAAATCAGTTTTTTTTGCATCTGGCTTGATATCTGTAAAACCAATTACGATTCCTCTTGAACCGCAGATTAATCCGTAATCAACATTGATATTATGACATAGCATTACCTGACTATTTAACTTTAATGAAGTACATGGATTTATAGTATCTACGTAATATGTGGATTCATTTGTCGAAAGAAACTGTCCATTTTTTAACGTTCCAGAAATTACTGGAAATTCATAATTCGGGCCTTCAAGTAAATCGAGTTCTTTTAAATTTTCTTGTTCAATTTTAGAGTTAGATTCGTCTAAAAATAAGGTTGGTTTTACATCTTTAACGCAAACATTTTTATTCCAACATTCATTCAATAAATTCATTTCTTTTTGACTTAATTCATTTCTTCTTATTTTTTGTAAAAATGTAATAAATTCTAAATCGGTTTGTCTGTAAATTTCTTGCAAAGGATGCATTTCCTCTATGCAGTCCCAGAAAGTACAACACTGAAAAAGATACTTTGGTTGCTTAATACAATTATAAAAGTCTCCTACAAGAACAATCTGCAATCCACCAAAAGGAAGTTCAAATTCATCCTTTACAGTTTTAAATAATTCGTCAATCAATTCAAATACAAATGTTTCAAGTAAATGTACTTGGTCAATTATAAAACAGTCTAAATTTTTTATTGTTTGATTCAATCTTTCTTTTTTAAGCAATTCTTCAATAATTTTATGTTTTGGAAGTTTTATTTTTTCTATATTTAAAGAAAGATAAGAGTTTAATGTTTTACCACCTATTTGCAAACTTCCTTGTGATGTCAAGGCTGTTATTCCTATTTTTTTCTTTTGCAGTTTAAATGATTTTATAACATTTTTTATTACCTCTGTTTTCCCAGCCCCGGCAGGTCCAGTAATTAAAACATTTTTTCTTTTTTCAATTATACTTTCTACGGCCTTGTACTGCGTACTGTTCCAATTATTTATCATTTTAAATAAATAATGACTATTTATATATAAAAAATTTAATATTTAAAAAAAAAATAAAAATGAAAAAATTAATTTGTAAAATACCATACATCGCTTGCGTACTTTGGATTTGCGATGTAATTATAAGGAATTGTAAATAAACCATTTGCGCCTGTATATGTTCCCCATGAATTACGAAACACAAATGTCTGAGTACTATCATTCCAACCTGTTAGAGCTATACTATGACCTCCTAATAATTTATCAAATGTACCAGGCATTGGTATTATTCCTGAAATATATACATTTACAGTCATCATGGATGAATAAACATAAAAGGCTATAATTAAAGCTTTATTTTGACTTAAAATATTCTTAAAGTTCGATACATTTGTCGATATGGTGCTTGACATTGTTAGCTTCGTCATATTCAGCTTTACTTGGCCAGTAACATTTGTCGGAGAATGAAAAAGATTATAAGCGGTATATGGAAAATTGCTTAAAGGAGGAACGCCAAGATTTTGTACAACCCAAGCTGTATCAGTATTTGTAGCTCCAGTATCATTTAAATTATTATTTCCTTCATGCAACCTAGATTGATCGTAAATATAAGATGTTGACGGTTCAACCAAAGTCAAGTTTTGATGAGAGAGTCTTAATAAATAAGCGTAACGTAAACTGTAAGCGGTACATGATCCCCAAGGACCTTGATCTACTACATTTACAGATGTACTCCATAAATCGAAGGAAGCAGGCAATGTTCTATCGTCTATTGATTTTTCAACATTATCAGAATAATCTAATTTAATATGAGAAGAATCCATAAGTTTTACTGGCATGATGTAAAGACCGCTATTAGATCCATTATTTGAAAAATAATTTATGGACAACACAATGACGATACCAAGCAAAATTATAATTATTAAATTATATACTTCATAAGATTTCATTTTATAATTAAGGTATAAAAATAAAACAAAATGTCTGCAAATCGTCATTACAAAATTGAAGAAACTAGAGGTCAAAAAAATATCGAAAAAAGAAAATCTACAAGAGTAGTTCAAGAAAATATATGCGGTAAGCATTGCTTTTTGATGCCTGATGCATCACCTAAACCTTTATTTCCTGTTTGCGATTTAGATTGTAAACCAGATTGTAATAAAATTCATGCAGCTTATGTAAGAGCTAGAGAATGGAAATATACTCATGTTTCATGGATGGCTGCTCATTTACTTCATTCTTATTGTGGAGTAGATGTAAAAATGTAAATATGAAAGTTCGCGGACAAATAATTATAAAATATTTAAAAAAAAAATAAAAAAAAATTTTTCAAAAAAAAAATTTAAAAAAAAATTAACATTGTTTCGTCATTGTAAATAATTATTTCATAATTGTCGATCTCCACCATTTATCAACCAAATCAAAAAAATGCAACAAAGAATGTCATTTGGTACCCAACAAATGCAATTGGCGTCAAGAAATATTGATTCTACTAGCGATGCAACTATAAAACATCTGAATGAATTTATTAGCTCATTAAAAAAACAGATGCATTCATTGATGATGAAAAACAGAGACATTCATGACGAAACTGAATTTTATCGATCAAAGAATTTAGATTTAGCTACAGAATTACGAGAAACTAAAATCAAGATGGAAGAAAAAGATAAGTTTGTAAAGGCATTTACAAAAATGAATGAAGAATTAATGGCCAATCATGAAGAATTGAATGAGAAATTACGTATTCAATCTACAAAGATTACCACATTTGAAAATCATTGTAATGAACTTAGCTGCTACAAGCAAAAGTATTTACAAGAAGTAGAAAAGGTTCGCAACTTACTTGCTGAAAGAGAAAACCATAGAGAAACTTGTTCGAATAACAAAACTTTGTCTTCTACCTCATTTGGTTTTAGTTTACGTAATTCTGAATCGCAAACCGAAAACCCAAACTCTGTCTTTTATATGCCTGCAGAACAAACTATTACTCTTCCTGCATCTCAAATTCCTGCAACAGATTCTAGAAGCAGCTCGTCTGATGAAGACGACGAAAATGAAACTGTAAATACTGTATTAGCATCTCCAATTCATCCACCAACATTGAAAAGACAAAGAGATGAAATGCAAAAAGCAAAAGGTAGTATTTTCATGAATACCCGCTCAAGCAAGAGAAATATGAAAGAATGCAAGAATTTATTTCCAGAAACTGCTGTTAAACGAACCAGACGCAACATCATCTATTCTTCTCCAAGTTCATCCGAATCGACTGTAGAAAATGAATAAGAATATATATAAGTTACACTTACAGTTAATTTCTTTGTGGAAAGGAAATTATATTTTTAGATATAAAATAGTTTTTACAACGCAGATATCTGCCTTTTATGTTGTTTGCATGTTTAGATAGAATTAAAATCAATGTTTATAGATATACTAATAAATCCAATCTATGAATTTTTTAGGAAAGGTCCGACTTTATTTGGAGGATATGGTGGACTTCCAGAAGAAGATATATGTACGCAAATATCACATGTTCCTAGTTACATGTGGCAGCAGAATCCTATAGAATGTTCAAAATTAATAGAAAGAAAATATGAAAGTTTCTATGTAGGATTTTATATTTTTTTATATATTTTAGTCATTTATAAATTATTTAATTATTTATGGTTTCGTTATTTTATAATAAAACCCATTATAAAAGAATTCAAAGAAGTATTAGAATCAAATTTAATGTTTAAGAAAGAAGAAAATATTATTATAAAACATGAATGATTTATTTGAAAATATTGTTATCGACTTCCAAGGACAAGATTATTTAGACCTTGGAAAAAAATGGCTTTTACAAAAAAAACGTAAGCCACTATTTTTAACTGGTCCTACTTCAAGCGGTAAAACAACATTTATTAAAACTTTACTGAAGGGATACATTCTCTGCGAAGATGATATTGAAGAGCTAGAAACTAATTTACAAAGGAACAGTTTGTTAAAAATAGCATGTATTATTGAATGCCTTGAATCTTTGACGTCCAATTATTTTGAGATAATCAACAAAATTTCGTCAAAAAAATATTCGATACCAGTTATTTTTACAGCAGATAATGCATTTGATCAAGATTTCAAATCTATAAAAAATAATTGCGAATGGATACAGCTTAAAAGGCATGCAAATCCTAAATTTATAATAAAAAAAATTTTAGAAAATGACGAAATTTTTGAGGTTAAAGATCAATTGATTGATTTTTTTCTTGAATGTAGTAGCAATAATATAAGACAATCTTTGAATTCTTTGCAATTTTACTTGGATACCAATTACATACAAGAAGTAAAAAAAGATACTATATTTACGTATGGTACAACAGAATACGAAAATCGAATGATCGATAAATGCAAACAAAAACAAAATGAAAAGAAAAAAATAATAGATACTGACGTTGCAATGATGGATGTACTAGAAAAAGATTTATTTGCTGAAACAAATAAATTATGCAATGGAGTATTTGAAAAAGATACTATGAATGAAGATAACTATGAAAAAATATTTCCATTTTTACATGAAAATGCTAGCTTGAATGCTGCAAATATTTCGAATGCTAGTAAAATTAATGATTACATTAGTTTTAGTGATTTGTTTCAAGTAGAGGAAATAAATGATTATGCATTAAGATCTACAATTGCAGAAAGTTGTAAAGGATTTAAGAAAGTTGGTAAATTAAAATTTCCTACTTTGTTTTCTTTTCAATCAAATAAAACTTCAAAAAAGAAGAAAAAAATATTGGATATTTATAAAGAATCAAATTATCATAATCGACTTCTTCTGTTATCAAGCATATATGAAGAAACTAAATATACTTTATAAATTAAATTTATTTTTGTATTGTCTTATATTTTCTTGTAAACTAGTTGAAGGACCCCATAAAACATAATAACTTAAATATCCAGCTCTTGTTGGATCATTGGTCTTTAAATCTTTTTCATGTCTTTCTAAGTACCGTTTTCTTCTTTCTTTGTCCTTATGTTGAGTATAATCTTCCATTCCTCTTGCTCCAAAACTTACTGATTTAGTTCTACCATTATCTGAGAAAATAGCTGTCCATTTCTTGTCTTTATTTTGAGAAGGTACAATTTTTATTAATTTGACATTCGTGGATCCTCCTTGAAATTCATACAGAACTTCATTGTCTGATTCTTTGTTTTCGTCTACATATTGTTTATTAATATTTGAAGCACCTACGACTCCTTCATTCTCAAATTCATCTACTTCTTTTACTTTTTTTATTTCTTGAGGTTTAAATATAGAAGGGTTCAATAATAAAATTATACTTGCTAAGCCAACAATACTTGAGACAGTTATTAATGTTACAGTACCTGCATTAACCATTTTATTTATTCATCTTTTGTTAGATCGATAATTTCAACTATGTTTTTTTGACTATCAATTTTTTTTTCAAGAAATGGATTGTAATCCCATAAAATTTCTTCTCCCTTTAGTATCGCTCTCTTTGCAACTAAATAAGGTATTTTTCCAAGAACATGTTTCAAACCATTAGGTATTCTTGCTTGCGTTGACGGAATATAATTTTCTATTCTTACTTTACCGTCATCAACAAAATATTCCATTTTTGCATTTGGTGTTATATTGACCATACCTCTGCTTGAATTTGCCATGCATGCCCATCCTTGAAAATATAAATCAATATCCGTTGGCCAGTAGCAGTTAGATTTACAGCATTTTATCAATTCTTTTCTCATAGGTAAACCATCTAAAAGCAAATCCGAATCTTTTATAGAAAGTAAATGACTTGTAACTATATCTTCGTTAATGTCAGCTCTATGTCTTTTAACTCCATCATATCTGCATATTATTTCTTCTTTTTCAAAATTTTTATTTGCAAATAATCCTATTCCTCCAATTTCCGAATCTTTTAATAAATAACCATCTCCTAACTTTTTAACAATAATATCTGCAAATGATGAATATTTTACTTTTGTAACCTTATCTTGATTCATTTCTTATTTAGTTTACTTCTTTGTCTATTTTTTTTTTCAATATTTTTTTTTT